>WNFK01246015.1_pt1 | contig 36016 bp, 36 predicted proteins | sample 5400281 | NCBI WGS metagenome assembly WNFK01 (sample SAMN13153350, study PRJNA577476) | soil metagenome | isolation source: 20 cm soil on Douglas fir-dominated hillslope | place: USA:California | collected 2013-09-17
TCTCGTCGCCGCGCATCACGACGGCCCCAATCGGGACTTCGTCATTGCCCGCGGCAATGCGCGCCTGTTCAAGCGCCGCATCCATCCCGGGATTACCACGCACGACGCACCACGCCCGACGCACGGCCGTTATGCACGGACGGGCTCGCGCGCTTTCTCAAACGTCAGCGAGTTGCCGTCCTTGGCGCGATCGGCGCGCACGCGATCACCCTCGGCATACTGCCCCTCCAGCACCGCAACCGCGAGCGGGTTCTGCAGCAGCCGCTGGATCGCGCGCTTCAAGGGCCGGGCCCCGTAGACGGGATCGTAGCCCTCGGCGACGAGCAGTGTCTTGGCCGCGGGTGTCACCTCGATCGTGAGCTTGCGATCGGCGAGTAACCGCTCGACCCGCTTGATCTGGATGCCGACGATCTGCTCGATGTCCTCGTGGCTCAACGGCCGGAAGATGATGATGTCATCCACCCGGTTCAGGAATTCCGGCTTGAACGCCTGACGCAGCAGCTCCGTCACCTTGGTCTCGGCCTGCTCCCAGGCGACGCCGCTGGTGCCCGCCTCGATCAGATACTGCGAGCCGATGTTCGACGTCATAATGAGCACGGTATTCCGGAAATCGACCGTGCGACCCTGCGAATCGGTGAGCCGGCCATCGTCGAGGATCTGGAGCAGCACGTTGAACACGTCGGGGTGCGCCTTCTCGATCTCGTCGAACAGGACGACGGAGTAGGGCCGGCGGCGAATCGCCTCGGTGAGCTGGCCGCCTTCTTCGTACCCGACGTATCCGGGCGGCGCGCCGATGAGCCGAGCGACCGCGTGCTTCTCCATGTACTCCGACATGTCGATGCGCACCAGCGACCGCTCGTCGTCGAACAAGAACTCGGCGAGCGCCTTCGCGGTCTCCGTCTTGCCAACGCCCGTCGGTCCGAGGAAGATGAACGAGCCGGTCGGACGATTGGGATCCTGCAGCCCCGCGCGCGCGCGCCGGACTGCGTTGGCCACCGCGGCCAGCGCTTCGCGCTGCCCGATCACGCGCCGGCCCAGCTCTTCCTCGAGCTTGAGCAGCCGTCCCTTCTCCGATTCCATCATCTTGGTCACCGGGATGCCGGTCCACTTCGCCACGATCTCGGCGATGTCCTCGGCATCCACCTCTTCCTTCAGGTACTTCTCCTTCTTTTGGATCTCGGCAAGCCGCTTCTCGAGCCCTTGAATCTCCTTGTCAATCTGCGGCACCGTGCCGTAGCTGATCTCCGCGGCCTTCTGGAGATCGCCGCGGCGCGTCGCCTGCTCCGCTTCCGTGCGCAGCTTCTCGAGCTCCGCCTTCTTTGCCTGGATTTTCTGGATCGCGTCCTTCTCGGCGGTCCACTGCGCCTTCATGGCGTTCGACTTCTCACGCAGCTCCGCGAGCTCCTGCTGGATCTTGGCCCGGCGCTCTTTGGATGCCTTGTCTTTCTCCTTGGCGAGCGCCGCCTGCTCGATCTCGAGCTGCGTGATCTTGCGCTCGACTTCGTCGATCTCCTGCGGCAGCGAGTCGATGGCAATGCGCAGCCTGGCGGCCGCCTCGTCGATCAGGTCGATCGCCTTATCGGGCAGGAAGCGGTCGGTGATGTAGCGCTGCGACAGCGTCGCCGCGGCCACCAGCGCGTTGTCGGTGATGCGAATCCCGTGGTGGACTTCGTACTTCTCCTTGAGGCCACGCAGGATAGCGATCGTGTCCGGGACGGTCGGCTCGCCCACGAACACCGGCTGGAAGCGCCGCTCGAGCGCGGCGTCCTTCTCGATGTTCTTGCGGTATTCGTCGAGCGTCGTCGCGCCGACGACGTGCAGCTCCCCGCGCGCCAGCGCCGGCTTCAGCATGTTCGACGCGTCCATCGAGCCTTCCGCCTTGCCCGCACCCACGAGCGTGTGCAGCTCATCGATAAACACGATGTAACGGCCTTCAGTCGCGGTGATCTCCTTGAGTACCGACTTGAGCCGCTCTTCGAACTCGCCGCGGTACTTGGTGCCCGCAATCAGTGCCCCGATATCCAGCGCGATGAGATGCTTGTTCTTGAGCGAATCGGGCACGTCGCCATTGATGATCCGCTGCGCCAACCCCTCGACGATCGCCGTCTTGCCGACGCCCGGCTCGCCGATCAGGACCGGATTGTTCTTGGTCCGGCGCGAGAGCACCTGCATGACGCGGCGGATTTCCTCATCGCGGCCGATGACGGGATCGAGTTTCCCCTTGCGGGCAACGTCCGTGAGATCGCGCGTGAAGCGCTGGAGCGACTGGTATTGGTTCTCGGGCTCCTGGTCCGTGACGCGATGCGCGCCCCGGACGCCCTCGAGCGCCGCCAGCAGATCTTTCCGATCGACACCGCTGGCAGCCAGCAGCTCACGCGCCGTGGTGCCCTTCTCTTCCGCGAGCGCGAGCAGGATGTGCTCGGTCGACACGTACGCGTCGCCCAGGCCCTTGGCGTCCTCATCGGCGCGGTCCAGCACGCGCGTCAGCTCGCGCGACAGCGTCGCGTCGGCGCCACCTGACTGCCGCGGAAATCGCTCGATTTCCCGCTCGGTTTCAGCCTGAAGCTGCGTGACGTTGAGCCCCGCCTTCTGAAGCAGCGGGACGACAATGCCCTCGTCCTGCTGCAGGAGGGCGTAAAAGAGGTGGGCGTCATTGACGACGGGATTGCCTTTGGAGCGCGCTAAGGCTGCGGCCTGCTGGAGAGCCTCGGCGGCTTTGACTGTCAGTCTGTCTGGCTGGATCATGCCTGGCCCTCTGGCAATCTATGTGCCCTCGAAAGATGCCAAAATTGCAGAGGCGGCGAAGGGCGGCGAGGGGCGGCAAAAGCGAGGCGGCGGCGAGGGCTTCTGCCGCCCTGCGCCGCCGCTGTACCTGCCGCCGCTGTATCTGCCGCCCTTACTTCATGACAATCATTTTCTTCGTAAATCGCCGCCCATCAACAATCAGTTGATAGATGTAGACGCCGGACGCCGCTTCGGTCTGCGAGTTCAACACCATGCCGTCCCAGTACGCCGTAAACGCGCACGGCGACGATCCTACAGTTCCGCACGTCAGCTCGAGATCCGCCAGTGCCTGGCCAGTGCCCTGAAGAATCGGCACGGCGACCAGCTGCGCCAGTACGTTATAGATCTTGAGCGACACCCTCGGCCGATGACCATTGGCAAACAAATCACCATTCAACGTGAACGGGATCGTGGTCGCCGGATTGAACGGGTTCGGGTAGTTCTGTTTGAGCTCGACCAGCGGCGGAGGCGGCGTTTGCCCCAGCACTCCATCGACTCCCGCCAGTCCCTGCCCCCCGAGCACCCCCACCAACACTGCCCAGGCGTACAGCTTCATCTCACCGACTCCTCTGCGAACGGAAAAGATGCGTTAGACCGCTCTCCTTGTAGGTACAGGGCGCAAGAGTTGAATACTGCTCAGCAAAAGCTAGGAACCGTGGAACCACTGTCAAGCACGTAAAACCCTGGTATCGCCCTTCCGGCTGGTGATCCCACGCCGGTCTGCCCACTCCAGCAGCGGTATTAAGTACTTACGCGTCAGGCCCAACCGGTCACGAAATTGCGCCGGCGTAGCCGCTCCAAGCTCTCGCAGCGTATCCTCGACCGCGCGACGAAACTCTTCCAGCGCCTGTTTCAGCGCATACCGCTCTTGATCGACCCGTTCCACCGATCCCTCGCGCGCGAGGTGTGCGAGCAACGCCGGAACCGAAGGGTCGGCAAACTCTCGTTCCAGCTCCGCGACCGTGGGAAGCTGCCATCGTGCCTCTGCCAGGCGCTGCACCAGCCGTCCGCCAGCATCGCCCGCTCTCGCTTTCAGGGCCGCGTGCCATCCGGGCTTTCGCACGGCCGCCCCGCCCTCTACCAGCTCCCAGGCCTGCTTTTTCACCCCGTGCTCGACCAACAGGTCCAAGACCGCCGGCGGCGCCGTGACCGCGGCCCGCAACGCCTGGAGCGAGAGGCCCGGATCGAGCGGATGCTCGTCGTGATGCGTCGCCACCACAGTGGCCAGCCGTTCCACCTCCGCCGCAATCGCGCGACGCGACACCAGGACATCCCCCACTGATAGGATGCTTTTTCCCGCCTCGGCAATTGTGCTGGTCACGTCAGAGGGCAGTATGCCGAGCCTGACGGCGAGATCCTCGACGCGGACGGCGGCGAGACCCGCTTCATCCACGAAGCGTGCCAGGCGTTCGCTGGGCGGTTGACCGGAGTTGGCCAGGCCGCGCTCGGACACGCGCGGACGCCTGGGGGGAAAGGGATCGAGCACTACGCCGCCGCCGATAGTCGTGACAGGAGAGAAGCTCCGAATCACGAAGCGATCGCCGCCCCGAGCGACGATCGGCCGCTCGAGGAGGAGGCGCGCAAGGCCGGACTCCCCAGGGGCAATCGCACGCACCTGCGCCACCCGTCCGAGCACCTCGGCTGTCCCAAGGTGGACGCGAATGCGGGTACGAACAGCGAGGGCTTTGCGAACCGCGGGCAGCAGCTCCAGGGAGACGTCGAGCGTGCTCGTCGCCGCCCATCCCGAGCCCGTGACGGCGACCTGCCCCCGCTGCAGATCTTCCTTCGCGACGCCGACGAGCGCGAGCGCCGTGCGCCGGCCGGGGCCCGCCTGGTCCGCGTCCTGACTATGGACCTGGATCGAGCGGACCCGGACTTCGCGGTCGAGCGGCAGCAGTCGCACGCTGGCACCCGCGGCGATGGTCCCGCTCCAGGTCGATCCGGTGATGACCGTCCCTGCCCCAGCCAACGCAAACACGCGGTCAATCGGCAGCCGAAACAGATCATCTGAGGGTCGGTCCGGAAGATCCTCGACAACCTCCACCAACGCTTTTCTCAGATCCTCCAGACCCTCCGCCTTGAGCGCACTCACGGCGATCGGCGCATGCCAGCGCACGCGGCTATGCGAGAGCCGCTCCGCGACCTCGGTCCGCACGAGTGCGAGCCATTCGTCGTCTACGAGATCGCGCTTGGTGAGCACGGGGATCCCACGGTGCACGCCGAGCAGCTCGACGATGGCGAGGTGCTCTGCGGTCTGTGGCATGATGCCTTCGTCGGCCGCAATGACGAGGAGCGCGACGTCGATGCCGGTCGCGCCCGCGAGCATGTTTTTGACAAAGCCTTCGTGGCCGGGGACGTCCACTACGCTCGCCTGGATACCGCCCGGGAGCGGCAGGGGCGCAAAGCCGAGGTCGATCGTGATGCCGCGGCGTTTTTCCTCTTCCCAGCGGTCGGTGTCGACCCCGGTGAGCGCCTTTACGAGCGCGGTCTTCCCGTGGTCGATGTGCCCTGCCGTACCGACTACGAACCGTGTTGGGCGGGGCCCCACGCGCGACGCTCCCAGATGTCTATGGCACTCGACTTCGGCTCTGTTCCATTCCGTCCGGTTTCGTCCAGGTGGTGACGGACAAAGCGGGCGATCAGCCGCCGGTGGGCCGCGGCGTGCGCTGCATCCAAGCTGGGAAGTGCGTCTTGCTCGTCGTTCAAGGCGACCAGGTCGCGATAGGCCTGCGGCGGCAGCTTGGTCGGTGGCTGGGGACCTGCGCACTTGGCGCACAAGACACCGCCTTCGGCGATGCTGAACGCGACCGTACCGGAGACGGCGTTGCCGTCCCGAACACACGCATCGAGCTGCGGCGCGAACCCCAGCACGCCAACGAGCAGCCAGAGCCAGCGCACCGCCACGGCGTCGGCCTCTCCCTGCTCGGCTCGCACCAGGGCGTCCAATCCGGCGATGAAGGCTTGGTACGCGGCGGGCAGAGGCGCGGGCGGCGCCATCTTGAGCATCACCTCGGACAGAGCCGCGGCCCCGGCAAAGCGCCCGAGGTCGCCGGCGAGGTCGCGCCGCAGTTGGACCACATCGAACGCCGCGAGGGTTTGGAGCTCGCGTGTTTCCTTGTGGTACAGCTGTGCGACGCCCTCGCTCAGCGTCTCGAGCGCTGCGCCGAACGAGCTGCGCGGCCGCAGCACGCCCTTCGCGATCGCGCTCTGTACGCCATAATCGCGCGTCGCGAGACGCACGATCTTGGAGGTCTCGCTGTAACGGTAAGTCCGGAGGACGACAGCGGGCGTCGAGACAAGACTCACGCGGGAAATATACGGCGGCGAAGGGCGGCAAAGGCATCGGCAAGCATTTCGAATGGCCTGCAGCTCGGACCTATGCCGCTCCGCTTCGCGGCGTGTCTCATCCAAACTGAACCCGCACGGCATGATCAGCACGATTTCTGGTTCGAGCTCCCGCAGCTGTGACCATTCCATCCGGTACGATGGTCGGCGCCTTGTTCCCGCCACCAACTCCCCGCCCGCGATGTCGATCATCTCCGGCACCCAATGACCGGGGACATACGGCGGATCGAGCCACTCCAGCGCGAGCACACGCGGCCGTGGGCGACCGGTCGTGCGGGCACGCACCGCTTCCATGCGCCGCTGCATGTCGGCGACGCAGTCCTCGGCCTGGGCCACTGCCCCAGTCGCGCACCCGACATCGCGAATCGACGCGAAGATCGCGTCGAGATCATGGGCATCGAGTGTGACGATGGAGGCCGCAAGCGACGCGGCCGTAACCTGGCTTTGGGGCACCGCACAGACATCGCAGATACCCTGCGTCAGCACGAGATCGGGCTGGAGCTCGCGGATGCCGGCGACATCGATCTCATAGACGCTGCCGTAATCGCGCATGGCGGCATGGATCGCGGCGTCGATCTCCCCGCTCGACAGACCCTCGAGACTCACACGCGGGCGCGAGAGCCGGGGCAGATTGGCGATGCTCGGAGGATAGTCGCAGCTGTGCGAGATCCCGACGAGCCGGTCGGCGAGCCCTAGTGCACACACAATTTCCGTCGCGCTCGGGAGCAGCGAGACGATTCGCCGGGCTGGAGCTAGCATTCCCCCGCTGCGCCGCCGAGCACCGCGATTATTTGCCCGGTTGCAACACGATGAACTTGACGTCGTCCTTGGAAATGGCCCGCAGCCATGCGATCAGGGCATCCACGCTCTCGGGCGGCGCCGTGCCCTTGGCGCCCGACATGCGGCGCATGACACGCAGCTCGCGACCGTCCTGCACATACTCGGCGCTGTAGCTGCCGAACTGGCTCGCTTCGGTGACGTTGGCCGGCAGCTCCGCTTTCCAGCCCGGAGGCAACGTCATCCGCAGCTCCGACACGGTCTCCAAGGGTCCAATCACAGCGGCGATGTTGATCGGATAGCGCCGGGGTTTCCGGCGCTCGAGCGACGTCGCGAGGCCGAGCGAGGCGTAGTTGGGCAGCGCGGGAGGGAGCGTGAAGATGCGCGTGCCACCGCCGCTCGAGAGCACGGGCGCGTCGTGCACGAGCAGCGAGACGAGTGGCTTCGCCTGCAGATCGCGGCCATCGAACAGCGAGAGGCTGTCGCCCGAGGCGCCGGAGAAGACACCGTTCGCGAGCACCTGCGTGAGACGACTCAGCTCGTCCTTGTTGAACACCCGCGCGTAGGCGCGCCGCAGTCCGTATTGGAGCGCGCCGCTCTTGGTTTCCGTGTAGCGGCCGGTGAACTGGCCGTCGGTGCCCAGCGCCCCGACAATGCGCATTTCCGAGCGGTTCGCCGACGCCGGATGCTCCGGGAGCGTCACCTGCTCGAATTTCCCGTCGTCGTGCACGACGAGCGCGAACGACCCTTCTTCGGGCGGTGGCAGCTCTGCGTAGGGCGTTAGATCGGAGGTGAGATCGAGGTAGATCCGCCCGCCGTTCGCCGCCGGCCGGTCCACTGCGGCAATCATGTGATCGAACTGCTGCACCGTCGGCAGCGTCGAATCGGCACCGCCGCTGGCACTAAGCAGCACGGGAAACGCGGGGAGGCCCATGCGGCGCGCGAGGGCGATGAACAGCGTCGCCTTGTCCTTGCAGTCACCGTAGCGCGTCTCGAGCACCTGCGCTGGCAGTCGCGGCAGGTAGCCGCCGATGCCAAGCGAGAGCGAGACGTAGCGGAAGTCCTGCGATACCCAGCGATGCACCGCCCGCAGCGAGTCCTCCAGCGTCCGCGCATCCTTCACGTGCTCGGCGAGCTGTGTCTCGAGCGGCGGGCTCACCGCATACCGGCCGTTGGAGAGCCCGGCGTACCAGCGCGCGAGTGCGGCCCATGTAATCGGCGACGACACCTCGATCCTGACACTCAGGGTGTTGGGCACGGCCGCAAACGGCTCGGTCTCGAGCTTCGGGACGTCCTTCGTTGCCCACGTGTAGACGTGCCGGTCGTGCGCGACGACTTCCTGGCGCTTGAAATGCACGTTCTCTTCCTGGATGCGCGGTGTAACGGACGCCGGCACATCGACCAGGAAGCGCGAGCGGCGCACCAACAGGCCGGTGGTGACGCGCCAGCCGCTGTAGTAATCGCCGGGAACGAGCGGCTTCACCCGCTCGACCGTGTAGCTCCAGTCGACGAGCGTGCCGGGCGCCACGCCGCTCAAGGTCACCCGGCGCACCTTCTCATCCGAGTAGACCGGGGCGTCGAGTGCCACCGGCGCGAGGGACTCCTGCTCGTGCGCCGGCTGCGCGCTAATGACTTCGCCGGTCGGCTTCAGGACCCGGATCCAGTTGACCGTCAGCTTCTCGGAGCCGCTCGAGTAGGAGAAGCTCTGTTCGCCCCAGGCCTCCGCGCCGTCCTGATTCAAGATCTGAATGACCTGCCGGTACGTGCGGCTGCTCCGGCCATCGGTCTCGAACCGCAACACGCCATCGTCGAGCAGGTAGACGTAGTCGTCGTCCGCATAATCGGCGGGATTCACGGCGAGTGTGTAGATCGAATCGTTCCGAACCGACGGGTCCCCGGACGGCGTGATCCGGGGGGCTTGCGACACCGCGGGGCGCGCGATGGCGGCGAACAAGACGGCGAAAACGAACCGGCGCATCGGACCATCCTCCAACGAGGTGAGTCGAAGTTGGGAAGCTAATCCAGCGCTACTCGTACCCCAAGGAGTAAAGTCCGGCCAAGCGGCCGGAAGCCGTTGATCTCCTGCGCCTGGTCATTGAACGCGTTCTCGAGGCTGCCCGACAGGACGAAGCTGCCGACCGTGTATTCACCAGAGAAATTGACGCGCGTGTAGGGCCGCAGCGTGACGCGCTGCGCACCGACGTCGTCCCGTTTGCCGACCCAGCGGCCGCCGACAATCAGGCGCGCGCGCGAGCCCAGCGTCACAACAACCTGCGGGGCCACCGTATGGGCGGGCCGCCGGACGAGTGGCTTGCCGGGAACGAACAATCCATTGGGATTGCTCGAGCCGGATTTCTCGACGCGGGTGTGCAAGTACGTGTAATTCAGCGAGACCATGACGCGGTCGCCGACGTTTCGAGTAGCGCTCGCCTCGATGCCGCTGGCAATCGCGCCACCCACGTTGAAGTAGTTGACGGAATCGGGTCCCACGCGCGTCGGGGAGTACTCGATCAAGTCACGGAATCGCTGGTTGAAGTACGTCACCGTAACCGGACCCCGCTCGACCCCCAGCTCCCAGCTCAGCGAGCGCTCGGGTTTCAGATTGGGATTTCCCTTCACGAAGCCGCGCGCGAAGTTTTCGAAGAACGTCGGCTCCTTGAACCCCGTCCCTGCCGACGCCCGCAGCAGGGTGTTCGCAGCAACTCGATACACGAGACCGGTCCGGTACGTGGCGTGCGAGCCGAACTGGGAGTTGTCGTCCACGCGCCCGCCAAGCGTGAGCGCCGCCCTGCCGGCACTGATCACTGCCTGCGTGAAGTACCCTGTATTGTTGCGCTGCACATTCACCGGCGGATTGGGAAAGCTGTCAAACGCGCTCGTGCCGCGTTGGCGCTCATCTTCGTATTCGATCCCACCCGTCACAGAAACCGCGTCGCGCGCGCGCCAGGTCAAGAGCCCGCTCGTCGTCGCTCGACGCACCCAATCCTTACTCCAATATGTCCCGGTCTCACCTGGGGAATCGGGCTCGTCGTTGTAAAACAGCCGCGCTTCCTTGACTCCGGCCGTGACCCGGGCATCGAAGTGCTGCCCCAAGACGCGGTGGGCGTTCAGACTCAGCAACGGCCCGCGCTCCGCGGCGCGCTGGTTCGAGTCCACCGGTGCTCCGAAGCCGTCGGTGAGGAAATGGTAGATGTCGTCGCCGTAGTGATACGTGAGGCTCGCATCGGTGCGCGCGTCTGGCGCCACGCGCACTCCGGCACTGACCACGCTGTTGCGGTACTGGTTGTCATAGGGATACAGCCCGTCGGAGGAGAAGCGCGACACCCGCGCGGAGTAGCCGATCGTGTGAGTCCCACCCGCGATATCGACGGCGCCCCGGGTAGAGCCGTACGTCCCGGCCGCCAGATCCGCCCCGAACCGCGCCGGCCCCTGCCCGGACCGCGTGAAGATTTGGATCACGCCGGTCACGGCATCGGTGCCGTACAGAACGCTCACCGGTCCCCGGACAATTTCGATGCGGTCGACATTGTCGGTGGTGAGATTCGCCAGATCGATCGCACCGCCGGCCTGGTTCAGCGCGACGCCATCCAGCAACACTTTGGTGTAGTCGCTCTCTCCACCGCGCAGGAACAGCGACGTTTGGCCGCCGAAGCTCCCGGTCGCGACCACATGCGCCCCCGGAACGGTTTCCAGCGCAGCCGCGACGGTGTGAATCCCGCGCGCCACCAGATCCGATCCGCGCAACACCGTCACAGCCGATGCGACGCGGTCGGCCGCTACCGGCACGCGGGTAGCCGTCACAACGACGGGCTTCAAGTCAACGGTATCCTGGGGTTGCTGCACGGTGAGAGCGAGCACGAGCAAGACGTTCATGCGCGGGACTCCTTCGATTGGCGCAGGGGAATCATTTGCGGCCGGCCATCGACCGTCTGCATCGCGACTGGCCAGGAAAACACCGTCTCCACGATCTGCTTCGTCAGGACTTGGGCGGGCGCCCCCGCGGCGACGGGCCTCCCGCCCTCGAGCAGCAGCACCGAGTCGGCGAAGCGGGCCGCAAGGTTCAGGTCATGCGTGATCATCAGCACGCCCAAACCGTCTGTTTCCACGAGGCCTCGCACCAACTCGAATAGCCCCATCTCGTGTTTCAGATCGAGCGACATGCCGGGCTCGTCGAGCACGAGCAGCTTCGGTTCCTGGGCGAGCGCGCGCGCGACGCGCACGCGCTGGTACTCCCCGCCCGACAGCGTCCAGAGCCAGCGGTCGGCGAGGTGCTGCACATCGCAAGCCCGCAGCGCGCGATCGACGGCGGCGTGATCCTCCGCGCGCTCGCGGCCCCAGAGCGTGAGGTGGGGATAGCGGCCGAGCAACACCGTCTCGCGCACGCGCTGCGGAAACAGATTGTCCTCGCGCTGCGGCACGACGCCGACGAGGCGGGCGAGCTCCTGGCGCGGCCAACTGGATGCAGAACGGCCGATCACGTCGGCACGTCCCACCGCAGGCGCTAACCCGCCAAGCGCGATCCGCACGAGCGTGGTCTTGCCGCTCCCATTGGGGCCGAGCACCGCGTGGAATTCGCCCGGGCCAACCGAGAGCGACACGTCTGTCAGCGCGTCGCGCGGCGCGTTCGCATAGCGATAGCGAACGTTCTGGAGCTGCAGCATCACGCAATCGTCCAACGGCGCAACAAGAACGCAAACACCGGCACACCGAGGAGCGCCGTTACGACGCCGACCGGCAGCTCGCGTGGTGCAACGGCGCTCCTCGGTGTGCCGGTCGGCGTCGTAACGGACGCGAGCAGCGCGCCGCCCCCTAGGAACGCGGCAGGCAGCAGCACGCGATGGCGATGGCCCCAGGTGAGGCGCGCGAGGTGTGGCACGACGAGACCGACGAACCCGATCACGCGGGACACCGCCACGGCTGCCGCGGTGAGCAGCGAGGCCGCGAGGTAGACGCGCCGCTTCACCGCCTCGACGTCGGCCCCGAGGTAGCCCGCCGACTCCTCGCCCAGCGCCAGCAGGTCGAGCGGACGCGAGGCGGCGAGCAGCACAGCGAGCGGAATCGGGATGTACAGCACGACCAGCAGCACCGAATCCCACGACGCTCCGGAGAGCCCGCCCCAGAGCCAGAGAAAAGCGTTCCGCAACTCGGCGGCGTCGGCGAGCGAAACGATCGCGGTCGTGATCGCGGCGGCAAACGCGCCGATCGCCACGCCCCCCAGCAACAGAATGCGAGGATCCAGGCTCGCACCGCCGATGAGACCGAGCCTGTAGACGAGGCCAAGCGCGGCGAGTGCGCCGAGAAACGCGGCGATCGGCAACGCCCAGGGGCCAGGCAGATGCAGCGCAATCGCGACGACCGCGCCGAGGCCCGCTCCACCCGACAGGCCCAGGAGAAACGGATCGGCCAACGGATTACGGACGAGGGCCTGCAAGCTGGCGCCTGCGACACCCAGGGACCCGCCGACGAGAAAGGCCAGCAGGGCCCGCGGCACGCGCAGGTTCCACACTATGTCTGAGTGTAGCAGCTCAGCGAGCGGCACGGACGCGGGACCGAAGACTACGCTGGTGATGAGCGCAAGCACGGCCAGGGCCACGAGCAGCGACCACTTCATCGTCCGAGCAATCCCCTGAGGTGCCGGATCGCCTCGCCGGACCGCGGCCCGGGGCGGCCGAACAGGGAGCCCGCGAGGAGCAAGAAATGGCCGTCGCGCACCGCCCGGACCGCGCGCCACTCGCGGCGTTTCGCAAACCCGGGGGCCGTCCCCGAGTCGGAGAGCACGGCAATCCACTGCGGATCCCGCGCGACGATCGTCTCGAGCGACACCTGAGCGGATGGCGCCGCAACGTCGCTGAAGACGTTCCGGGCGCCGGCTTGGGAAGCCAGCTGATCGAGGTAGCTGCCGTGGCCGATGATGATCGGCGGATTGTCCCAGACGACAAAAGCCAGCGAGGTTCTCGCCGGCGGTGGCGGTCGGCCCGCGAGGCTATCGAGCATGATTGCCAGCGACTCCGCCTGCTCCTCCCTGCCCGTCAGTCGCCCGAGCGTGCGCGTCGCGGGACCAAGATCCTCCAGGCGGTTCAAGTCGATCAGGACGGTCTGAATGCCGGCGCGTTCGAGCTGCTTGGCGGCCGTCACATTGGGCCCCGCGTTATACAGCACGACGAGGTCGGGCTGACGCGCCATCACGGCCTCGATATTTGGCGGGAGTCCATCGCCGACGCTGGGGATGTTCAGCGCTGCGGGCGGGTAATCGCACCACTGCGTGCGCCCGACGACGCGATCACCGGCGCCAATGGCGAACAGGATCTCGGTGAACGAGGGGAGGAGGGAAACGATCCGTTGTGACGGCCCGACGGCCGGACGGCCGGACGGCCTACAGCCGGCAAGAACTAAGACGACGAATAGAAGTCTTCGCAGCACCATCCCTCCCGCGAGGGAACCGACTGGTGGCGCGAACGAAGACGTCTCCTGGCTCCGGGCGATCCAGCTCGCCTTCCCGGGTTACCCCAGTGGCATTGAGCCGATCACAACTTGCCCGTTACAGTGGCGGGGCCGCGCCGGATTCGCACCGGCTTCCGTATCGCCGTTCGCAATGAACTACGCGCTGAGTTTAGACGATGCCGGTCGCCGGCGCAATGCCCACACGAGCGCGACCAACATGCCGGCTGCGAGCACCGCGATGACGTATGGGAGCAACAGCTGCGGATGAAATTTTCCCGCCGGCAGCTCGATCTCAATCCGATCGCCCGGGGCGAGCGGGCCGGCGCTGTACGCGGCGAAGTGCCGCTCCTCGATCGCCTGTGTGCCGCGTGACTCGAGATGTGGCGCCCGCACCGTCGCCGTGGTGTCTTCGACGAGCAGGTTCAGGGCGGCGGTGGGCTGATCGATCGGCAGCACGAAGGTGCGCGTTCCGGCGGCCACGGAGTAGGCATAGCTGAGCTGCTTCGGCTGGCCGGGGGCGATCGGCGCGAACACCAGGACGCTGTCATGGCGAAACCGCATCGCCTCAGCCGAGATATCGCCTTCCCCGCCGCGGAACTGTCCCGTGCGTTGCGGGATGCGTCCCGCCCACGTCGGGCGCAGCGTGTCCCGGGTCACCCGGGTCGTCCCACCCCGGTTCTCGAGCTCCAGAATCTCCAGGACCTCGCGCGTGCCGGCATCACTCGGGCGCGCCACGGTCGCGAGCCGACGCGCCAGGTAAATCGGCGGCGCATCGACCGTCGTCGCAAACGCGATGATATCGTCGACGTGCACCAGGGGACGGCCACCGCCCACCACCGGGGCGGAGACATAAGCGAGGCTATCGTACCAGACGCTGACCACGTAGGCGCCGCTGCTGTCGGGATTTCGCAGCTCGAAGCGATAGCGGCCGCGGGCGTCGCTGCGCAGTGAGTCGACCGGCCCCGCGTTCTCGCGGGTCACGTGGTGGATCACGACCATCGCGTTCGCCAGCGGAACGGTGTCGCGTGCCCGGCCCAGCAGCACGCGCCCGCTCACGCTGACCGGTTGCTGCGCGGCCAGCGTGGACAAGGCGCCGAGCCAGAGGATCAGACAGCTACGGCGTAAACTTGCCGAAATCTTCAGGATCGAGGTTCTGGAGGTACGACTTCAGCGTGTCGGCGTCGAGCGGAGAGCCTCCCGCACCGGTGCCGCCGGGCTGGATGGTGCCCTCGCTCGTGTCGACCGAGGTCAGCTCGAGCAGCGTCTCGCTCGTCAGGATCGGCGCTTTGAGGCGCAGCGCCAGCGCGATCGAGTCGGACGGGCGCGCGTCGATCTGGATCACCGTGTCGCCACGGTAGATGTGCAGCTCGGCGAAGTAGGTGTTGTCCTTCACCTGGGTGATGATCACCTTCCGCAGCTCGGCGCCCAATCCGACGATCACCTGCTTCAGAAGATCGTGCGTCAGCGGGCGGGAGAACTTGACGCCGGCGAGCTCCATCGCGATCGCGCTGGCCTCCGCCGGTCCGATCCAGATCGGCAGCACCCGCTGTCCGTCGTTTTCCTGCAGAATGACGACCGGCGTGTTGGTCGTGCGATCCAGCCCGAGGTGAGCTACCCGAACCTGCAGCAGGGCTCCCCCCGAGCCGGCCATCAGGTCCCCATATCCCAGGAGGCGAGATACTTGCGCTGTGCCGGGGTGAGGATGTCGATCGTGACGCCCATCGCCTGGAGCTTGAGGCGCGCGATCTCCTGATCGAGCTCGACCGGAATGCGGTGCACGTCCTTCGTCAGTTTCTTGGCGTTGTCGACGACGAACTCGGCGGCGAGCGCCTGGTTCGCGAACGACATGTCCATCACGCTCGCCGGATGGCCCTCGGCGGCAGCCAGGTTGATCAGCCGGCCGTCTCCGAGCACGAACAACCGCTTCTCGCCGATCTTGAATTCCTCGACGAACTCGCGCACGGCTCGCGAGCCCTCGGCGGCTTTCTTCAGGCCGTCGAGGTCGATTTCCACGTTGAAGTGACCCGAGTTCGCGAGAATGGCGCCGTCCTTCATCGCACGCATGTGCTCCAACCTGATGACTTCGACGTTGCCGGTCAGCGTCACAAACACATCGCCCACCGGCGCCGCGGCTTCCATCGTGACGACCCGATAGCCCTCCATCTGGGCCTCGAGCGCCTTCATCGGGTCGATCTCGGTCACCAGCACGTTGGCGCCGGCGCCGCGCGCCCGCAGCGCGAATCCGCGGCCGCACCAGCCATACCCCGCCACCACTACCGTGCTCCCGGCGATCAGGAGGTTGGTAGCCCGGATGATCCCGTCCAACGTGGACTGGCCCGTCCCGTAGCGGTTGTCGAACAGATGTTTCGTTTGTGAATCGTTGACCGCGATGACGGGAAACTGGAGCACGCCGTCCTTCGCCATCGCCTTGAGACGAATCACACCGGTGGTGGTCTCTTCGGTCGACCCGATCACGCCGGCGACCAGTGCCTTGCGGTCGGCCACGGCAAGCGTCTCGACCCATTTGCGCACCGGCGGCGCCAGGTCGTCGAGGCGATTCAAGGCAATCATGTGCAGCGCGCCGACCAGGTCGGCGCCGTCGTCCATCGTGATGTCGGCGCGATGCGCGAGCGCGGCACGGATATGCTCGTAGTACGTCGTGTGATCCTCGCCTTTGATCGCGAAGACCTTGATCCCGTGGTCCTTCACGAGGTGCGCGGCGACGTCGTCCTGGGTCGAGAGCGGATTCGACGCGCAGAGCGCCACGTCGGCGCCACCGGCCTGGAGGGTGACGGCCAGGTTCGCCGTCTCAGTCGTGACGTGCAAACATGCGGCCAGCCGCTTTCCAGCCAGCGGCCGCTCCCGCGCGAACCGCTCGCGGAGCTGTCGCAACACCGGCATGGACCGCTCGGCCCACTCGGTGCGGCGCCGGCCTTCGTCGGCGAGCCGAATGTCCTTGATGTCGTTCGTGGCTTTCGCCCCTGCTCCGCCCTTGGTCGCCGTCTCAGACATTGGCCTTCCGGGATGTACGGGACGCCCGCTCGGCGGCGACTTTCAGCTCTTCGACGCGGTCGACGTGCTCCCAGGTGAATAGCTCCACATCACGCTCGCCCGTTTCGCCCGTTCCGACGCGACGCTTTGCGGGCGCGCGACCGAAATGGCCGTAGGCAGCGGTGGGACGATAGATCGGATTGCGCAGATTGAGCGCCTGGATGATGCCCGCGGGCGTGAGATCAAAGACCTCGCGCACGGCCGATTCGAGGGCGTCCTGAGGAACGGTGCCGGTGCCGAAGGTGTCGACCATGACCGACACGGGCTCGGCGACGCCGATCGCATAGGCGACCTGTGCCTCGCACCGCTTCGCCAGGCCTGCCGCGACGATGTTCTTCGCCACCCACCGCATCGCGTACGTGGCGGAGCGATCGACCTTGGACGGGTCCTTGCCGCTAAACGCGCCGCCGCCGTGCCGCGCCATGCCACCGTAGCTGTCGACGATGATCTTGCGGCCGGTGAGGCCGGCGTCGCCCTGCGGCCCGCCCACGACGAACCGTCCTGTGGGGTTCACCAGCACGTGCTTGTCGCTGACCTCGAAGCCCGCCTCGCGCACGACCGGCCGGACCACATGGGCGATAATCCCCGCCCGGAGCTGCGCATTGTCGATCATGTCCGAGTGCTGAGCCGACACCACGACGGTGTCGATGCCCACAGGCTTGGAGCCCTCGTACAACACGCTGACCTGCGTCTTCCCGTCCGGCCGGAGCCAGGACAGCTCGCCGCTCTTGCGCACGGCGGCCAGCCGCTCCGCGAGGCGATGCGCGATCACGATCGGCAGTGGCATCAGCGATGGCGTCTCGTCGGTCGCGTAGCCGAACATCATGCCCTGATCGCCCGCTCCACCAGTGTCCACGCCCATGGCGATGTCGGTGGATTGGCGATCGATCGTCGTCAGGACGGCGCACGTTTGGGCATCGAACCCGAAATTGGCGTCGGTGTAGCCGATCGACGTGATCGTGCCGCGCACGATGTCCGGGATGTGGACGTAGGTCGATGTCGTGATCTCACCGGCGATGACCGCCATGCCGGTCGTGACCAGCGTTTCGCAGGCCACGCGCGCATTCGGATCTTCGACCAGAATGGCATCGAGCACCGCGTCGGAGATCTGATCGGCGATCTTGTCGGGATGCCCTTCCGTGACCGACTCGGAAGTGAAGACGTGGCGATGAGTTGGCATGTTTTTGAGTCCTTAAAGGTTCAAGCTACCGGAGCGCCGTCCGGCGGGCAACCGCGCGTCGGGATCGAGCAATGCTTCATCCACTGCTTCTGTAAGTGCAAATCGCACGATGTCGAGCGCCAACTCCGCGGAGCGTGCGGCGAGCGCGGCGTCCGCCGCGGCCCGCGCCTGCGACGTGGTCACCTGCCGGATCAGCCACTTGATCATCGGCAACGCCGGCGGCCCGACCGAGAGCGTGTCGTACCCCAGCCCTAGCAAGAGGAATGCCGAGACGGGTTCTGAGGCCATCTCGCCACACACGCTGGCCGGTTTGCCAGCGGCGCGCGCCGCTTCTGCGACGAGTTTGAGCAGGCGCAGGACGCTCGGATCATGCGGCGTGAAACGGTCCGCCAGACGGGCGTTGCCGCGATCGACGACCAGCGTGTACTGAGTGAGATCGTTGGTCCCCACACTGAGAAAGTCGCTCACTTCGGCGAGCCGGTCCGCCATCACGGCGGCGGCCGGCGTCTCGACCATGACGCCCAGGGGGACCGTCTTGGCAGCGGGGATGCCGCTCTTTTCGAGACGGGCGGCCTCCTCCTGCATCATCTCCCGGGTGCGCTCGACCTCGTCGAGCCGCGTCACGAGTGGAATCATGAGATGCAGCTTCGCCGTGACGGCGGCCCGCAGCACGGCGCGGATTTGTGTCCGGAACATCTCCGGCTCGTCGAGACAGACCCGGATCGCGCGCCAGCCCAGGAAGGGATTCGCCTCGGCGGGGCTGCGGAATGGCGCGGGGAATTTGTCGCCGCCGAGATCGTAGGTCCGGATGACGACGGGATGCCCCGCGAATGCCTCACCCACGTGCCGGAAGTATTTCGCCTGCTCGTCCTCGGTTGGAAGATCGTGGTGCCCCGTGATCAGGAACTCAGTCCGCAGCAGCCCGACGCCTTCGGCCCCATGGGCCACCGCCGCCGTGACCTCGTCGGGGAGGTCCACGTTGCCACGCAGCGCGATATGGACGCCGTCGACGGTCACGGACTCCTGGCCGACCGCTTCTTCGAGACGCGTGGCCAGCTCGCGACGCCGCGTGTCCGTCCGCTGCGCCTCCTCGATCTCTGCCGGCGTCGGATCGAGCAACACCGTGCCCCGCGTGCCGTCGAGGATGGCTTTGCTTCCCTGCCGAATGCGCGCCACGGCACCGCGCAAGCCGAAGATCGCCGGAATGCCGATGGAGTGCGCGAGGATGGCGGCGTGCGACGTGCGCGTCCCTTCCTCGCTGATCAAGCCGACCACGTGGCTGCGGTCGAGCTGCACGGTCAGTCCGGGCGACAGCTCGCGGGCGACGAGAATCGACGGTTCCCGCAGGCTTTCCCACACATCCGCACCGCCGCTCTTGTGCATGAGGTGCTGGATGACGCGAATGGCCACGCCGGTCAGATCGGCGAGCCGCTCCTTGAGGAGGGGATTGCCGGCCGCGGTCCAGAGGTCGCGCACCTCGAGCGTCTTGAACTCGAACGCCTTTTCGGCGGTGAGGTGGTTTTCGCGAATCAGCTCGGCGACACCGCCGATGAACTCCTTGTCCTCCAGCATCAGGATCTGCGCATCGAAAATCCGGGCCTCGTCCGCCCCGGCGCGGTCTTCCGCCCGGGCCCGAAGCTCGGAGAGCTGGCCTCGCACATCCTTGAGCGCGGCGCGGAGGCGGCGGATCTCTTTCTCGACCTGCGTCCGTGGCACCACGCGGTGCGGGACCTCCGGCAGCGCCCAGCGCACCGTCACGGTCGGGCCCATCGCGATGCCCGGCGAGACGCCGATCCCCTTGAGCAGGCGGTCGGGAGCGCTCACGCGTCTTCCTTTTCTTTAGCCTGGGGCTTCAGGTGCATCTCATGGAAGCCCAGGGCAACCAGCTCGAGCAGCGCCGCCATGGCCTGCTCCGCATCCTCGCCGTCGGTCTTGATCCGAATACTCGATCCACACTCCGCCGCCAGGGTCATCATGCCGAGGATGCTCTTGCCATTCACGACGGCGCCGTCTTTGTGCACTTCGACGGCCGCCTTGAACTTGTTCGCGACCTTCACGAACTCGGCCCCCGGCCGCACGTGCATGCCGAGCGGATTCACGATGGGCGCATCCCGTTCGATCATTGCCATATCACCCCCACGACGAGGGCGACCGCGGCCAGCACGAGCGAGAGCCTGAGTCCATTGACCCGATCGCCGCGGAGCCGCAGCGCCAGAAAGCCGAGCGCGGCCACCACCGCGAGCGCGACGCGGGCCCAGGGGTCGAACGGTCCTGACAGATACGCGGCCGTCTGCGGAAGCGCGGCACCGACCGCGAAGGCCATCGCCGGGCCGAGCACCGCACCGGCCTTCTGCAAAGCGGGATGATGCAGCGCCACGCTGACGCGCCTGCCGTGAGTCCAACCCGCTTTCAACCCCCACCACCGCAGCGCCACGTGACCGATGTTGTAGACGACCAAGAAGGAGCCGACCGCAATCCAGCCGGCGCCGAGTGCGACACCCGCGAGGGCCAGCCCCGACAGGAACGGCAGCCACCCCGCCCAGACCAGACGATCCCCGAGCGAGCCCAGCGGACCGCATAAGGCTTCGCGCAGCCGTTCGATCTGATCGGGTGAAGCGCCTTCGTGCTCAGCGCGGGCGGCGGCGCCGACCGCGAGACCGATGAGATACGGATGGGCGTTAAAGAAATGCGCGCCCCGCGCCACCGCGGGATGGTATTTCCCATCGCCAAGGTCGCGCAGCAGCGGCTCTTCGGCGACGCCGACGCCCACGCCGAGCAGGCGCTCGTAATTGTACGAGCCCTGCACGGCGAACAGCCTCAGCAACGCGCGGCCGAGGCTCGGCCGGGCGGGGGGAGTCACTTCAGCCATAGTGTCACCGCAATTCCACCGCCAAGACCGGCCGCGAACCACGCGAGGTTCGGCCCGCGGCCCACGAGCCGCAGCGTCCCCGCGGCGCCCGCGGCCAGCGCGGCCGCAACGGCGGCCACGGCGAGCAGCATGGCACCGCGAACCGTGAGCGCGCTGCCGAGCAGCGGCCGCGCCAGCCAGGCCAGCGTGAGTCCCACCACAGTCACCAGGGCAGCGCGCAGCGCGTCACGCAGTATTCCGCCCACGTGTACACGCACCAGCACCCGCGGATCACCCGTCTCGAGCTGCGCCGAGGCGGCGTGGATGATTCGGGAGTTCACGCGCCGGAGCAGATTGATCGTGACGCCGCCGAGCAGCCCCGTGACGAGCCCCACGAGCGCGCCGAGACCCAGTCCCAGCACACCGGCCGATGCGTGCGCGGTGGCGACCGCAGCGACGGTCGCCGGTCCATACTCGGGATAGCGCACCGCGCCCACCGGCAGGATGTCGTACTGCAACAGCTCGAAGACGACGCCGAGTTTGAGGCCCGTCGGAATGTCGCCCAGAATCGCGCCGGCGACCGTGCCGGCCACGAGCGGGCGCGCGATCATCATCTGCGGCAGGCTGACGAGATCCACGCCGACGAGCGTGCCCCAAACGAGGAGCGCGATCAGGAGCTCGATGGGAAGGTTCATGTGAACTCCGTGACGGGGACGGCGCGCGCCGTCGGCACGTCCTGGGCGGTCACATCGACGCCGCGCGCCGCGAGCTGGCGCAGCTTTGCCGCCTCGTCATCGGTCAGATACACGAAGCGGAGCCGCTCTTTCCGGCCGGTACGGTGGTGCACGCCACCCACGTTGAATCGCTTCAGCTGCGGCACGCGGGCGGCGAGCGCCACGGCCGTGTCGATATCGCCCACGAGCAGGATCCCGACGCGCGGGTCCGCCTCCCAGCCGGGCAGCTGCGCCGCCGCCTGTTCGACCGACGCAAAGATCACTTCGATCTGCGGCGGGACGCCCATGCGGTAGAGGTCCTGCTCCCAGTCGCTGCTGCTCACCTCGTCATCGACGAGCACGATGAACGCGACGTCGAGGGGCTGCCCCCACCCCACGACGACCTGGCCGTGGATCAGACGATCGTCGATGCGGTACAACGCGAGGCTCATGACGCCGCGACGCGGATGGCCTTGGCGCCGGCATCGACGGCTCGGCGCGCGGCGTCCGCCGGCGGGATGTCGCGATGGAAGACGAAATCGAGCAGCATGGCGAGGTTGACGCCGGTGACGACGGCGATGTCCGACGTGCCTCCCTGCTTGGCGTAACGCGCGGAGCTCGTGAAGCACGAGCCGCCGGGGAGATCGACGAACAGCACTGCGGGCCCCGCGCCCACCGCCTCGCGCAGCCGCTGTCCGAGCGCTTCCGTACCGCAGCCTTCATTCGAGACGGGCGTCAGCACGCCCTCGATGCCCGTGATGGCGGTGACCGCCGCCACGAGCGCCTGCGCAACCGCGGCGTGCGACACGATGACGCCGCGGAGCTCACTCATAGTCTTCCTCCAGGTAGTGCTGGACCCCGCCGCTGCCTCCGCCCTTCTCCCGCATGCGGCGAATCAAACGTTCGTTGAACGCGGTCGCCGAGTCGACGCCGCTGTAGCGCAGCAGGTGCGTCATCGCGACGACCTCGCAGATGACCGTGAGATTCTTGCCGGGGTTCAGCGGGACGGTGACGAGCGGGAGCTCGACGTCGAGCAGATCGGTGCGCTGCTGATCGAGACCGGTGCGATCGTACTCGCGAGTGTTATCCCAGTCTTCGAGCTGCACGACGACTTCGATCCGCTTCTGCTGGCGCACCGACCGGATCCCGAAGAGGGCGTTAATGTCGATCAACCCGACGCCGCGGATTTCCATGTAATGGCGGGAGATCTCGTGGCCCCGGCCGATCAGCACGTCGTTGCCGCGCCGCGTGACGTGGACGACATCGTCCGCGACCAGGCGGTGACCCCGCTCGACCAGATCGAGGACACATTCGCTCTTGCCGATCCCGGAGCGCCCGCGGAACAGGAGTCCCACGCCGAAGACGTCGGCGAGCGAGCCGTGCACTGTCGTCCGGGGCGCGAACGCGTCGTCGAGAAACGGCTTCAGCCGCCGGTAGAACTCCGCCGTCTTGAGCCGGGTGCGGATCACCGGGACGCCTTTGTCGCGGGCCAGCACGAGCAGCTCGTCGGGCGCCTCCTGTCCCTTGGTGATGATCACGCACGGCAGCTCGTAAGAGAGAAACGTCTGAATGGTCTTGCTGCGCGCCTTCGCGTCGAGCGATGCGAGATACGTGATCTCGGTCTCGCCGAGAATATGAATCCGATCCGTGCCGGTAAAGCGCGCCGTGTACCCCGCGAGCACGAGGCCGGGGCTCGACGCCTCGGCAGAACGAATCTCGCGATCGAGACCCACCTCGGCCGTCAGCAGCTCGAGCTGCAGCGGGTCGCCCTTGCGGGCGAGCAGGTCGCCGACCTTGAGCCGCGGCGTCGGCGTCCCGGGAGGGGGAGGTGTCGCGGGGGCGTTCACCGGGTACCCGGGACCCTCGACGCGCGCGTCGCACGGCGTGCGCGCGGCGTCTCTTTCTCATCGAGCACCTGGCGCTTCACGCGCGCAACCGCGGCGTCGAGCGCCGTGCGGTGGTCGGGTGCCAGCGACTTCGCCACGTGCACTCGTCCCCGGGGCACGTGGATCTCGATCTCGACGCCCGCTTCGCCATGATCTTCGGTGAAGATCACCTGCGCGTGATGCGGGCGCCGCACCAGCTTCACCACCTTCTCGACCAGATCCTTTGCGAGCGCGCGCAAATCGTCGTCGATCGCGGCATGACGGGCGGTGATCGTGATTCGCATACTTCAGCGCTTCCTTTCTCGTTCGGCGATAATCTGCTCGATGTGCTCGAGCGTAGCGCGCGCGGCGGAGTCCCACGACAGCCCCTCGGCAAACGCACGCGCGGCCCGGCCCAGGCGGTCGACGAGCGAGCGGTCCGCGGCGACAGCCCCCATGCGATCGGCAAGCGCATGGTAATCACCGTGCCGCACCAGATATCCCGTGACGCCGTCCCGCACCGACTCCCGCAGCCCGGGGCTGTCAGATGCGAGCGCAGGCGTTCCGCAGGCAGCAGCCTCGACGTTCGTGATACCCCACCCTTCCTTCGGACTTGGGAAGACCACTGCCCAGGCGCGGCGGAGTAATCGCCGTTTTTCCTGCTCTGAAACGAACCCGAGGAATCGAACGGCATCTCCCAGGCCGAGCCGTGTCGCGAGACGCTCGAGGCGGGGCCGATCATCGCCCTGGCCACAGATGTCCAGCGTGATGTCGCCGCGTGCCTGCCGGGCTGCGGCCACCGCCATCAGCGCAAATTCCACTCCTTTATAACGCTTCAATCGGCCTAGGTACAAGAATGTAGGCCGCTCCGCGCGCGCTATTGCGGGATCCGGCCGGTACCATCCTGCATCGACACCGGGATGAATAACCGCGATCCGTTCTTCCGAAATACCCCGCCGAACCAGGTCGTCCCGCGTGCTCTCCGAAATCGCGTGAAAGCCGGCACGTTTGTAGATCCACGGAACGGGCAATTCCGCGGCCCAGACGACCGCCGCCAATGGCGCGGCGGCTTCGGCGAAGGCCGTGGTGCCAAAGAGATGCGGCACGATCGCCACGAACGGCAACGCCGTCAGCGTCGGCAGGAAGAGAGGAATCTTATTGATGTCCTCGACGACGACGTCGAATGGCCGCGCGCGCAGCGCGCGGCGCACCGCGCGCCGGCCGCGCCACGCGAAGCTATGCCGGTCGCCGATGCGCGTGACGTGGATCTTGTCGACGGCGGCCTGCGGCGCGCCTCCCGCCCAGCCGCTCGCGATCAGGTGGACCTCGTGTCCCCACTCGGCAATCCGGCCGAACAGCTCATGAAGGTGGATCTCGGCCCCGCCGGCCTGAGGATTCTCCCGATCGTTCCAGTTGACCAGCAGGATCCTCACAGCGCGCCGGTCTCCCGGGCGACGGCGTCGAGCACGCCATTAATGAATGCCGGCGCGCGCGAGCCCGCGAACCAGTGCGCCAGCTTGACCGCCTCATCGATCACCACGCGCGAGGGCGTCGACGCCTCATCCAGCTCGGCGAGCGCGAGCCGGAGGATGTTGCGCTCCACGACGCCGACGCGCTCGAGCCGCCAGTGCTCCGCGGCACCCGCAATCCGGGCGTCGAATTCCGGCAGACCGGCGATCGCTTTCGCGGCGAGATCGGCGCCGCGATCGTAGCCCCTGGGCGCGCGTCCATAGATCACGGCGACGCGGGCAACGACCGCTTCGATCGTCGGTCTGCCCGACAGCTCCCACGCGTGCAACAACTGGAGGGCGCGCGCGCGGGCCTTAGTCTCGGGGCGCTGCATCGAGCTTCTCGAGCGCGTCGGCGGTCTCGAGGGCCGCCTGCACCGCCTCGGCACCTTTGCTGACCCGCGCCAACGCCTGAGACTCGTTGTCCGTCGTCAACACGCCGAACCCGACCGCGATGCGGTGCGCCAGCGCGACGTTCCCGAGGCCGCGCGCCGCCTCGCCCGCGACGTACTCGAAATGCGGCGTCTCCCCGCGGATCACGCACCCCAGCGCGACGATGGCATCGAAGCGCTCGCTCGTGGCCGCGGCCTCGGCGACGACCGGCAGCTCGAACGCTCCGGGCACCCAGGTGACCTCGACGTGGCTGTCGGCGATGCCGCCACGGCGCAGCGCCTCGCGCGCGCCAGCGAGGAGCTTGGCCGTGACGTTCTCGTGAAACCGGCTGACGACGATCGCCACGCGCCGCTGGCGATTGGAGGTGCGCGCAGCGGAAGGGAGGGGAGCTTTGTGTGGCACGATCAGTGTGTGAGGAAGTGGCCGAGCTTGTCACGCTTGACGTCGAGGTACGCCCGGTTCTCATCCGAGGGCGCCGGCACGATGGGCAGCCGCTCGACGATCTGTAGCCCGTAGCCTTCGAGGCCGATGAGCTTCATCGGATTATTCGTGAGCACGCGGATCGAGGACAGGCCGAGGTCGAGCAGGATCTGCGCGCCGATCCCGTAATTCCTGAGGTCCGGCTTGAAACCGAGCTTCTCGTTCGCTTCGACGGTGTCGTGTCCCTGATCCTGCAGCTCGTACGCCTTGAGCTTGTTGAGGAGCCCGATGCCCCGGCCTTCCTGGTCGAGGTAGACCACGACGCCGGCACCTGCGGCGGCGATCATCCGCATCGCGCTGTGCAGCTGCCAGCCGCAATCGCACCGCGCCGAGCCGAACACGTCACCGGTGAGGCACTTGGAGTGCATGCGGACGAGCATCTGCGGTTTGTTCGCGACGTCGCCGAACACCAGCGCGATATGCTCCGCCGCATCGACGTCATTGCGGTAGCCGATGATGCGGAACTCGCCGAACGGCGTCGGCAGGCGCGCGTCGGCGACCCGATGGACGAGGCGCTCGTGCTTCAGCCGGTAGGCGACGAGCTGCGCCACGGTGATGAACGTCAGCCCCTGCTGGGTGGCGAAGCGCTCGAGATCGGCCCGGCGCGCCATCGAGCCGTCGGGATTGAGGATCTCGCAGATCACGCCGGCGGGATATAGGCCGGCGAGCCGCGCCAGGTCGATGCTCGCCTCGGTCTGGCCCACGCGCTGCAACACGCCGCCGGGCCGCGCGCGCAACGGGAAGACGTGCCCGGGCCGGCGCAGGTCGCTGGGGACCGTGGAGGGGTCGATCGCGACGCGGATCGTCGCCGCGCGGTCGGCGGCGGAGATGCCAGTGGTGACACCGAAGCGCGCCGCCGCATCGACGCTGATCGTGAACGCCGTCTCGTGGGATTCGTTGTTGTGCTCGGTCATCTGCGGCAGGCCGAGGGCCTGGCAGCGCTCGGGCGTGAGCGGCATGCAGATGAGCCCGCGGGCGTGCGTCGCCATGAAGTTGATCATCTCGGCGGTCACCTGTTCGGCCGCGCCGATCAGATCCCCTTCGTTCTCGCGCCGCTCGTCATCGGCCACGATGACGAGCTTGCCGGCGCGGATATCCGCGATCGCCTGTTCTACCGCTGCGAACGACATAGCTGCCTCACATATTTTCCCAGCACGTCGGCCTCGACGTGCACCCGGTCACCGCTGCTGAGCCGCCCCAACGTCGTGTGCGCGCGCGTGAAGGGCACCAGCGACACCTGCACGATCCCGTCTTCCGCCAGCGCGTTCACCGTCAGGCTCACCCCATCCACCGTGATGGCCCCATGGAGGACCGTCGTCGCTTCGACCTCGGGCGGCACGCGAATATCCACGAGCATCGCGTCATCGACTTCCGCGACCCCTTCCACCGTGCCTACGCCATCGACGTGGCCCTCGACGAAATGCCCGCCGAACCGGTCCCCTGCCCTGAGCGCCCGTTCCAGGTTGACGCTCCGGCCTTTTTTCCATTCACCGATCAACGTGCGGCCGAGCGTCGTCTGCACGGCGTGGACCGTAAAGCCGCCTTTGACAACCTTCTCGACGGTGAGGCAGGCGCCATTGACGGCGATGCTCTCGCCCTTCTTTACGCCCTTATAGGACGCCTTCACACGCAGTTCCACGCCGTTGTTCACGTGCACCGCGTCGATGCTGCCCAGCGCATCTACGATTCCGGTAAACATAGCCGTCGATCCAAGACCAATAATGTATCAGAGCCCAAGGGGCGGCGCTCCACGACCACCCAGCGTGGCGCCTCGGCCAGCGGAAATGCCGGAATGCCTTGGAAAGCGGGCACCGCATCCTCTCCGAGCCAGATGGGCGACTGCACCCAGTACAGGCGATCGACCAGCCCTTCCGTCAGGAGCTTGGCGCCGAGGGCGCCCCCGCCTTCACATAACAACGACTGGATCCCGGCGAGCCGCAGTTGGGCAAAAGCTTGCGCGAGCGCTTCAGGCCGGAAGACACGAACGCCGTTCCCCTCGAGCACCGAGACGTTGGCCATCGGCGCTTCGGGCGACGCGACGACCCACGTCGGCACTTCGCGTGCCGTCTGGACCAACGAGACGCCGAGGTTGAGCATCGCGCGGCGATCGAACACGATGCGGACCGGCGGCTTGCGCGGCGTGAGTCCGCCGCGCGCCGTGAGCTGCGGATTGTCGGTCAGGGCCGTCGTGCCGCCGACCGCGATGGCGTCGAACCCCGCGCGCAACCAGTGGACGTGATCGCGTGCTTCGGGACCCGAGATCCACTGCGAGCGGCCGCCGGCATCCGCGATGCGGCCATCGATGGAGGTGGCAAGCTTGAGCGCGACGAACGGGCGGTCGGTCTGCTGTCTGGTGAAGAGGAACGGGGCGTTTTGCGCGGCGGCCTCTGCGGCGAGCAACCCGATCTGGGTCTCGATGCCGGCGCGCTTCAGGACCTCGACGCCGCCGCGCGCTTCCGCATCGGGATCGCGCACCGCGGCGACGACGCGCCGCACTCCGGCCGCGCGGATCGCATCGGTGCACGGCGGCGTCTTGCCGTGATGCGCGCACGGTTCGAGGCTGACCACCAGCGTCGCGCCGCGCGCCTTCTCGCCCGCGGTGTGCAGCGCAGCGAGCTCGGCATGCGGACCGCCGAATTCGGCGTGCCATCCTTCCGCGACCGTCTCGTCGCCGCGCAGCACCACCGCGCCGACGAGCGGATTGGGGGACACGCGACCCCATCCGCGCCACGCGAGCTCGAGCGCGCGTCGCATGGCCGCCAGCTCGGCCCCGTTATCTCTCTTCAAACCGCACCACAGGCTTGCTGCCCGCGCGCACCTCTCCGATGAGCCAGGCCTGCACCTGCGCGCGCGAGGCCGCGCGCATAGCCGTCTCGACGTCGTCGCGCCCGACGACCGCGATCATCCCGACTCCCAGATTGAACACGCGCCGCATCTCGTCGCGACTCACCTTGCCGGCGCGCATCAGCACCCGGAACAACGGCGGCCACGGCCAGCTCCCCGCGTCCACGGCCGCCTCGACGCCGGGCGGCAGTACCCGCACGAGGTTGCCGGCAATTCCGCCGCCGGTCACGTGTGCCAGCGCATGCACGGTGTCGAGCAGCGGCCGCAGCGCCGGCGCGTAGCTGCGATGCACGGCCAGGAGCACCTCCCGCACCGACTGCCCCGTGTCGGGGAATGGATCGTCGATGGCGAGTCTCATCCCCTCGAACACGATCTTGCGGGCCAGGGTGTAGCCGTTGGTGTGCAGCCCGGTGGATGCGTAGCCGATGAGCTGGTCGCCGGCGGTCACACGATCGCCGTGCAGCGCCTTGTCTTCCTCGACCACGCCGACGATCGAGCCCGCAAGGTCGTAGTGGCCCGGCTGGTACAGATCCGGCATCTGCGCCGTCTCGCCGCCGGCCAGGGTCATCTCGTGCGCGCGACAGCCGCGGGCGACGCCGCTGACGATCTGCGCGGCGATCTCCGGCACGAGATTTCCCGTCGCGATGTAGTCGAGAAAAGCGAGCGGCGCCGCGCCGTGGACCAGAATGTCGTTGACCGAGTGATTCACGAGGTCTTCACCGACGGTGTCGTGAATCCCCGCCGCGGCGGCGACCAGCACTTTGGACCCGACGCCGTCGGTCGACATCACCAGGACGGGCTTCTTGTAGCCCTCGGGCACGCGAACCATGCCGCCGAACCCACCGAGGGCGCCGCGGGCGAGCGGCGTGCGCGTCGTCCGCACCAGCTCGGCGATGCGCCGCTTGGCCTCGTCCGCGGTATCGAGCCTGACGCCGGCGGCGGCATAGCGGTCCGCTTTGGTCACGCTTCGCCGTCCAGCGAGAAGTGGACGAGATCGCGGAAGGCTTTCACGCGACCGCGGACCTCCTCCAGGGTGATCTGCTCCAGGCGCTGCACGCCGAACGCTTCCACGGCGAGTGACCCCAGCGCCGACCCGTAGACCATGGCGCGGCGCAGATTGGAAAACGCGAGGTCCCCGGTGCGCGCCATGTAGGCCATGAACCCGCCCGCGAACGCGTCGCCTGCGCCGGTCGGGTCGAATACCTCCTGGAGCGGGTAGGCCGGAACCTTAAACATCGTGGTGGAATCCACGAGCAGGGCGCCGTGCTCGCCCTGCTTGATCACGACCATCCTGGGACCACGGCCGAGGATCCAGTGGGCGGCGCGGTAGATGTTCCAGTCCCCCGAGAGCTCGCGCGCCTCGGAGTCGTTCACCATCAGGATGTCGATGTGGCGCAGCAGCTCGAGCAGCAGGTCCTTCTTGCCCTGAATCCAGTAGTTCATCGTGTCACACGCGACCAGCGTCGGCTGCTTCACTTGATCGAGGACGTTGAGCTGGAGCTCCGGATCGATATTCCCGAGGAAGACGAACTTCGCGTCGCGGAACTTCTCGGGAATGCGGGGTTGAAACTCCGCGAAGACGCCGAGCCGGGTCTCGAGGGTCTCGCGGTTGTTCAGATCGTACGAATAGCGGGCCTTCCAGCGGAACGACTCGCCCTTTTGCCGCTCCACGCCCGCCAGGTCCACGCCGCGCGCCGCCAGCTTCTTGAGATGCGATTCGGGAAAGTCGCTCCCCACCACGCCGACGACTTGCACCGGATGCAGCACCGCGCCGGCCATCGAGAAGAAGACGGCGGCGCCGCCCAGGGCATCGGCGGTCTCACCAAACGGCGTGATGACCGAATCGAGCGCGATCGAGCCGACGACGAGCAATCCCACGCTTACATCCGTTCCGGGGCCCTGATCCCCAAGAGTGAAAGGCCGTTGGCCAGCACCTGTTTGACGGCGCGCGCCAGCACCAGCCGCGCCGCTTCCTCCGGCTCGCCCAATACGCGGTACTTGTGATACCACGCGTGGGCGATCCGGGCCAGTCCCTCGAGGTAACCGGCGATGCGATGGGGTTCGTAGGCAGCCGCCGCGCGCTGCAGGACGGCGGGATAGTCGGCGAGCTCCTTCACCAATTCGAGCTCCTCCGGTTGGGTGAGGACGGCCAGGTCGACGCCATCCGCCCGCACGCTCCCCGGCTCCCGCCCCGCCACCCGGAAGATTCCCGACATGCGCGCGTGGGCCATCTGGACGTAGAAAACCGGATTCTCCTCCGTCTGACTTTTCGCGAGATCGACGTCGAACACGAACTGGGAATCACCGCGCTTCATCAGAAAGAAGTAGCGCGCCGCGTCCACGCCGGTTTCCTCGAACAGATCGCGCAGCGACACGAAGTCGCCGCTCCGCTTCGAGAAGCGTACCTCTTCCTCGCCGCGCATGACCCGGACGAGCTGCACGATCTCGACGTGGAAAAAGTCATCGGGATATCCGAGCGCCTGGAGCGCGGCGCGCATCCGCGGGATGTAGCCGTGGTGATCGGCGCCCCAGACGTCGATCGCCTTCACGAAACCGCGCTCATGCTTGTCGCGGTGATACGCGATGTCGGGCACGAGATAGGTAAAGGTGCCGTCGCTCTTCTTGAGCACGCGATCCTTGTCGTCGCCGAGCGCGGTCGCGCGGAGCCAGAGTGCCCCCTCCGCCTCGAACGTGTGGCCTTTCGCCGCCAGCTCGGCGAGGGTGGCGTCGATTAGACGCCGCTGGTAGATCGCCGACTCGCGGGACACGACGTCGAACCGGACGCCGAATTGGGCCAAGTCTGCATCCTGCTCGGCGCGCTCAGCGGTGACGCCGATCTCGCGGCAGCGACGCACGCCTTCGTCCTCGGCAAGGTCCGCGAAGCGCTTCCCTTCCTTCTTTAGGATCGTTGCCGCCAGCTCGTTCAGATATTCGCCGTGGTAGCCACCTTCGGGGATGGTGCCTGGCCGCCCCGCTGCCTGCTGGACCCGTGCCCAAAGGGACCGCGCCATCCTGTCGATCTGCGTGCCCGCATCGTTGACGTAGAACTCGCGCGTCACCGCCCAGCCGGTCCACTCGAGCAGCGCCGCGATGCCATCGCCGAGCGCGGCGCCGCGTCCGTGCCCCACGTGCAGCGGACCTGTGGGGTTGGCGGAGACGAACTCGACGTTGATCTTCGCCTTCCGGCCGACATCGCTCTTTCCATACTCCTTGCCGCCCGTGATGATGGACGGCAGCACGCCGACGACCTGCTCGCCCACCAGAAAAAAATTGATGAACCCGGGCCCCGCAATCTCGATCTTACGCACGAGGCCCGGCGGCAGATCGATCGCCGCAATGAGACGCTCCGCGAGGGCGCGCGGTTTTTGCCCCAACGTCTTGGCCAGCGTCAGCGCGAGGTTGGTGGCGAGATCCCCGTGGGTAGGATCGCGGGGACGTTCGAGCGCGACCTCTACACCGGACGCGCCCAACTGTGACGCCGCTTGCGCCAGCGCCGCACGGATCGTCTCGGGAGCCTTCACTTGTCGGAGCTGGAGTCTTTTTTGGGCGGCGGCTTCGAGTCGGACTTCTCGGTCTTTTCGGCCTTCTCCGCCGTCTTGTCGGCCTTTTCGGTAGTTCCCGCCGGCCGCTTGTAATCGGTCGCGTAGAACCCCGAGCCCTTGAAGACGAGTCCCGCCCCCCCCGAGATCTGCCGCTCCGACCGTTTGCCGCACTTGGGGCATTTGGCAAAGCGCTGGTTGGAGATGCGAGGAAAGGTTTTTTCGAACAGGTGCCCGTTGGGACACTTGTACTCGTAGGTCGGCATCGCGGGGTCAGTCCGGCTTCGGCTTGCGCACGAACTGCAAGGCACCGGACGGGCACCGCATCACCTGCGCGGCGACGACGTCGGCCGGCTGCAGCTCCGGCCGGACCCACCGCTGGCGCTTGATGTCGAACACGTCCGGCAATCCCAGGACGCACACGCCGGAGTGAATGCAGACATCAGGGTCAAAGGTGACGGTGATGTCATCGGACTCGTAGGTCTGGCGGCGCTTGGCCATGACTCGAAACTAATCGGGTTTGGTGGCCGGTGCTTGACGATGCACCCGGTGCGGGCAACTTCGGCCCATGGAATGGCCGCGGCTGAAACGCTGGCTGCGCCGCTACGGCCCGGCCGAGGTGACCGGCATCGGAACGGCGCTGCTGGGCTCCTACGTCGTCCACGCGTTGACCGGCAACGAGATCGCCGCAGCGTTCGGCGGCGCCCTCGGCGAAACGCCGCCATGGGCTTCGGCACGCGCCTGCTGGGGCGCGCGCTGGGCGTCCCGTTCGGCAAACTTGCCGCCGACGTCACGTTCTACGTGCCGGTCATCCTGCTCTACGAGTGGCGGCGCCTGCGCGCCGCCGCGCCGCAATGACGCGCGAGCGGCTGAGCGGCTGGTTACCCGCCGACGGGCGAGGCGGCCATGGCGTTGTTCCGTCTTACCGTCGAGCGGCTCATCGCTCAACGGGGGAGCGGCGGCCGAAGCGGACGTCAGTGTAGCGGCTTACCGTCCGGCCCGACTTGGATCTCCGACCACTTGCCGTTCGTGTTGACGTGACCCTCGTACGCGGTCTGGCCGCCCCTCGTCACCGACTCGACCGACCGAAGTTTGCCGGAACCCGCCGCCGCGATCAGCCCCGCGCGCACTGCGGCGGGGAGCGACGCGATGTCGACTTGTTCCTCGACTTCCACCACCGCGCCGGTGGTATCCATGAGGATGTCCCTGGAGTGACCGTTGACGCGCAGCTCGACTTCGTAGAACGTCTGCCCCCTCTCCTTCTCTTTTGAGAAGCCGCGGATCGTCGCGCCGCGCGCCTGCGCGTCGACGGTCCGCACGACGGCGGCCGGCAAGTCGCGGCGGGTGACGCGTTGCTCCTGCTCGGGCTCCTGCATCGCGATGGTAAGTGCTGCGGCGAGAACGATCATCGCGCCGGTGGTGGTGGCGGCGGTGGCGCCGAGACCGATTCCTGCTGTTTCGCCTGATAGACCGACACCAATCCCCGAATGATGAAGAAGACACCGAGGGCGTCGAAGATGATGCTGAGCACATTGAAGTCGCCGCGAAACACGGAGTCGCCACGGATGAGCCCGATCGCGATGATGACCGCGCCCCAGAAGATGCTCTTCATGCAGGATTCCTGGTCCGAGGAGCTTCCAATGTAGCAAATCGTCGGATATCGCCTAGCCCTCGCCGCGCGTCAGCCGGAGCTCGGCCCACACGACCTCACGGGCCTCGACGACGTCGCGCACCTGGCGCTCGCGCGCCGTGAGCGATGCGCCCCCCGTCTTCACTTCCAGGAAGACGATCCGCCGCACGTCGCCCGCGGCGAGCCCGTCGAACACGATCAGATCGACCGGGCTGCCGAGGAACCGGGCGTCCTTGGGGTTGAAACCGAATTCGGGGAGGTAGGGAACGAGCTGCTCGTGCACCTTGCCGGCCGTCACGGCGAGACTGCGCTGGACGGCGTCCTCCCGAATCGTCGCGCTATACCGAAGTTTCCAGACCAGGAAATACAGCCACGCGATCGTGATCCCGATCGCGATGCCGACGAGCAGCTCGAACCGGCCAGACGCCACGCGATGCTCCGATGAGTGGTGCTCAACGGTATTCAGGGCGGGGGGCTTGGCAAGCGCTACGAGCGGGCGCGCTGCTCCCAGCTCTGGAGCCGCGGCTCTACGCGGGCCGCCAGTCGCATGGTCCCGGCGAGGAGCAAGAGAACGAACAGCGCGGTGGCGACTTGCCAGCGACGCCAGCGGCTCAGCGGTGGGGCGAAGCCGGCGAGGGCGAGGGCCGCGACCAGCACGATCACGGCGTCGAAGCTGGCGCGTTGCCAGTAATCGCCGTTCAGGTGCAGCCACATCCCGAACTCATCGAACGTGAGACCGAGGCCGACCCCGTAGATCGCCGCGGCGGCGGGCGGCGTCGGTGCCGCCGAGCGGGGACTGAAGAGCAGGTACGCGCCGACGCCGACGAGGAGGAAGATGCCATAGTTGAGGTGATGGACATGTGTATCGCGCACATGGAGATACATGTTCTGCCTGTGGAACAGGATCATGAGGATGCTGACGAGGCGGGCCACGATAAACGTCAGCATCAGGCTCAGGAGGACGAGCCGCGCAAGCGGGCGGGTGTTGGTTGGGAGCATACGCTCCCATCAAGACTCTGCGATTGCCTCCGGGGACACTAAACGGAGCACAGCTCGACGGCCTGCTTCAACGACGTCAGCGGCTCCCGGGTCGGCACGAACTCGTGGGCGACATACCCCGAGAAACCGGTGTCGGCGATGGCCCCGGCAACGGCGCGGTAGTTCAGCTCCTGGGTGTCGTCCAGCTCGTGGCGTCCCGGCACACCGCCGGTATGGAAGTGGCCGATGTGGCTCGCGTGCTCGCGGATCGTCCGAATGACGTCGCCTTCCATGATCTGCATGTGGTAGATGTCGTACAGGAGCTTGACGCGCGCCGATCCGACCGCTGCGATGATCGCGGCGCCGAACGCGGTGCGATCGCCCTGATAGTCTTTGTGATCGACTTTGCTGTTCAACAGCTCGACGCAGATCGTCACGCCGTAGCGCTCGGCGGTCGGCGCGATCCGCTTGAGCCCCGTGACACACGCGTCGGTGGCCTGGGCGTCGCTCCGGCCTTGCCGGTTACCGAACATCGCGATCAGGTTGGGCACGCCATGCTGCTGTGCCAAGGGCAGCGCGCGCTCGAGTTCGCCGACCAGGAGATCGTGGTTCGCGGGATCGTTGAACCCTCGCGGGATGAAATCGTTGCGGATCGCCGCATATCCCATGGAGCAGACCAAGCCGTTGTCCCGGACGATCGGCCAATCCTCGGGCGCGAGCAGGTCGATGCCCGCCAGGCCCATCGCCTTGCCGGCTTTGCACAGATCCGGCAAGGCAATGCTCCGGTAGCACCAGCGGCTGGCGGATTGCTTGAAGCGGTTCGGCGGTTGGGCGGTTCGGCGGTTTGATGGGTGCCCCAGGACGAGACCCGCGACGGTAATTGCTGATGCTCCGATGGCGTCGCGGCGCGTCACCAACCGCCCAACCGCTGAACCGCTGAACCGCTTCATTCAGAACTCCAGCTGGCTCAGGTATTTGTAACTCACCGCGGCGTCCTGGAACGGCTGCGGCGCCTGATCGTACTCGACGAAGAAGTGCTTGATCCCCGCCTGCTCGCGCTTGGCGAAGATCCGCTTCCAATCGATTTTCCCCTGCCCCACATCGGTCATCTTGTGCTCGGGTGGGCCGGCGGAGTCTTTCACATGCACGAGCGGAACACGCCCCGGCCAACGCGCGAAGTAGGCGAGGGGGTCCTGACCCGCCTTGGTGATCCAATAGAGGTCGATCTCGAGCTGCACAAGCTTGGGATCGGTGTTCTGGAGGAGCACGTCGTAGGGGACCTGCCCTTCCATTTTGGGGAATTCGAAATCGTGGTTGTGATACGCGAACTGAATGCCGGCGTCGTGTGCCATCTGCGCTGCGTGGTTGAAGACCTGCGCGAAGTTCTTCCAGTCGTCCAGCGTCTTGCGCCGCTCCTGGGGAATCCAAGGCATGACGATGTACTCGTGCCCGATGGTCTTGGCCGCGGCGAGCGCGGTCTTCCACTGGTCGTCATTCTCGAACGCGATGTGCGTCGAAGGTGCCGCGAGTCCGTGCCGGTCGAGGATGGCCTTCACGTCGGCGGGCGTATGATCGAAGTAGCCGGCGAATTCGACTTCCTGATAGCCGATCTGCGCGATGTGGGCGAGCGTTCCTTCGAA
>WNFK01168398.1_pt2 | contig 35943 bp, 31 predicted proteins | sample 5400281 | NCBI WGS metagenome assembly WNFK01 (sample SAMN13153350, study PRJNA577476) | soil metagenome | isolation source: 20 cm soil on Douglas fir-dominated hillslope | place: USA:California | collected 2013-09-17
ATGGCCGAAAGCAGGAGCCCCTGCGGGACGACGGAGGTCCACGCGTCACGGCTGTGGACGAGGGCATTGAGCAGGGACAGCAGCGCGACCAATGCAAAAACAAGGAAATGAAGCCAGCTGATCCCGCCCGCGCGGCCGCGCAGAATGTCCAGCAGCAGCGCGAATGCCGCGAGCAGCGCCAGAAGCAATCCCGCGATGATCAGCCAGGCCGAAAAATTTGCCCACTGCATCAGTGCGGTCGAATAATAGAAAAGGTCGGTCGCGAAGGCCGCGATCAAGAGCGCTGCGCCTAGTCCGACGAAGATCGGGTGCAGCAGCGCCGGACGATCTACCCCCTCTGCTTTTTCCGTGATGGGCATTGGTTCGGTTTCCTGAATTTCGGCGTGCCGCTCAGGGCTTCACAAAAGCGGCCAGCTCTCAGCCAACCTTTCCGACCTCAACGTCATATTCAAAGACGTCGATGCGTTCGTAGAGGTTCTCCTGGTAGAACGGGCTGTCCTTGAGAAAGCGCTCGGCATTGTCGAAGCTGTCGGTTTCGACGAATCCCAGATAGCCTCGTCGTCGTCCGTCCCGGTCGCGCAGGACGCCGATGGCGGCGATGTTGGGAGAGGGTTGAGCCAGATGCTCGCTGAACTCGTTGCGAAACTCGATGAGCTGATCCTCAGCCCCCGATCGCAAGTATCCCACAATCATAAACAGCATTGATGCCACCGGCGTAAAAGGAGTGGCGCAAAGGCGTGTCGATGGTCGGACGGCCACAGTGCAGACACGGCGTCTCTCCTGGTCTGAAATAGACCCAAGACACCCCTCGACATGACTTGCGCCTGAGAACGACCGTCCATGCGACTAGTTCCCGCCCGATAGTCAGGCCGAAGGCGGCTCGTTTAGGCGAACTGGAAGTTGGGTTTCCCCCGGGGCGCATTGCCGTCGAATGCCTGATCGCGGAACGGGCCGTCGCGATCGACCCAGTGCAAGAAGAGGTGGACCGACCAGGCGTTGGGATTGGGCACGATGCGGCCGTGGCGATGATGGACGCCGCGATAAAGCACCGCATCGCCGACCGCCATCGACACCGAGCCGAAGGCGTTGGTGCCGAAATCTTCGCACACCTTGGCCGACGGCTGGGTCTCTTGCGTCTCGACGTCGAGTGGCCAGGCCACTCCGTCGCTGTAATCCAGCGTCAGCGACAGGCTGTGTTCGCACGACGGACGATCGTGATGAACCCGACAAATGTCGCCCTCGCGGTAGATCCGTAGATAGTCATAGGTCGGAAGGAGTTCGCGCCCGACGATCTGGCTCACGATCGGCGTCAGGCCCCACAGGAAGAACAGCATCGGCGGGTAGAAATGGCCGTAAATCTCAAACGCCGGCCGCGTCAGCAGATTGGGAAAGTCGGTAATGCCATCGACGGACAGGGCGCCTTCGCCGATGTCTTGCTTGAACGCCGCGACAAAGGCCTGGGCGACCTCGGTCGGGATCAGGTCTTTGACGTGCGCATAGCCATGCCCTTGATAATCGCCGATCACCTCCACAATCGTCAGCCCTGCAGATTCGCCGGGCCGAAGCCATGCGGGATCAGTTCGGAAATCGCGTGGCGCTCGACCGTGGCGCCGTCGCCACTGGCGCAGAGGATCTCGACGTCGCGGCCACTGAGTTGCGCGGCTTCGAGGATCGCCTGGCGGCAGCCGCCGCACGGCGTGCAGATCATGTCGCCACTTCCCCCGACGACCGCGAGGCGCGCGACCTGGTCGAGCCCGAACGCGTGTTGCGCGGCGGTCAGCGCGCTTTGCTCGGCGCACAGGCCGAGCCGGTAGCAGGCGTTTTCCATATTCGCGCCGGTGACGACGGCGCCTTCCACCGATTCGACTGCGCAGCCGACGCGGAACTGGGAATAAGGCGCATAGGCCTTGCTCGCGGCCGTGCGGGCAAGGCCGATAAGTTCTTCGTCTGTCATGCTCTTGTCTTTAGGCGCGCGCACGGGCCATGCGCTAGACAGTCCGAATCCGAGATCGAAACGATGAAGCTCAAATTTCTGATCAGCGCCGCTGTCGCGGCCTTGGTTTGCGTCCCCGCCCCGGCCCTCGCCTGGGGCAAGACCGGTCACCGCGTTGTCGCGGCGATCGCCGATACCCAGCTGTCCGGCCTCGCCCGGGCGCACATCCGCGAAATCCTGAATGGCGGCGAGAGCCTCGACGAAGCCGCCAACTGGCCCGACGAGATGCGCTCCGACCCCGCCCCCTTCTGGCAGAAAACGTCGACGCCGTGGCATTATGTGACGCTCGACGGGATCACCTATGACCATGCGCCCCCGCAGGGCGACGCGCTCGAGGTGCTCGATCGCTTCTCCAGGACGCTCAAGGACCCCAATGCGAGCCTTGTGGACAAGCAGCTGGCATTGCGTTTCATCGTCCACCTGGTCGGCGACCTCCATCAGCCGCTCCACGTGGGCAAATGCTGCGACAAGGGCGGCAATGACGTGAAGGTCACCTTCTTCGGCAAGCCGACCAACCTTCACGCGGCTTGGGATTCGGCGCTGGTCGACAACGAGCAATTGTCATTCTCCGAGCTCGCGGCGAAGCTCGAGCGACACACCAGCGATCAGGACACCATCGCCTGGTGGGACATCAACCCGCGCGACTGGATCAGCGAGAGCGCGCAATATCGCGACAGACTCTATCCGACCGCCGCCGACAAGCCGCGCGCGGAGGCAGGCAAAAAGAGCAAGGAGCCGCCGGTTCCGGACCTGTCCTATGCCTACGTCTACAAGTTCACGCCGCTGATGGAGCAAAGGCTGAGCCAAGCGGGGGTTCGGCTCGCGGCTTATCTGAACGCGATCTACGCCGAGCCGCCGTCGCTCCGCGCGGAGCCCGCCCGCTGATGCTGCGAAAATTCGCCGCGCTCGCGGCGCTGTGCCTTGCCGCCTGCACGACCGTTCCGGCGCCGCGGACCGTGCAACCGGTCGAGGTCCAGATCCTCGCCTTCAACGATTTCCACGGCAATCTCGAAACTCCGCCGCCGGTCGAAGTGACCGAAGCAGACGGCAGCAAGCGGACGATCACCTCTGGCGGCGCGGCGCATCTCGCGGCGGCGCTGGCGGGCCTTCGCGCCGGGCATCCCGAGACAGTGACGGTATCGGCCGGGGACACGATCGGCGCGTCGCCCTTGATCTCGGCCAATTACCTCGACGAGCCGACCATCGATGCGATGAACTTGCTCGGTCTTGAGTATAACGCGGTCGGCAATCACGAATTCGACAAGGGCGTCGGCGAATTGAAGCGCATGCAAAGCGGCGGCTGCGCGAAATATACCCGCCGCGTCCCATGCGCGATCGAACCGTTCGGTGGCGCGCATTTCCATTATCTCGCGGCCAATGTCGTCCAGGCGGACGGCACGACGGTCTTTCCGCCGACCGGGATCAAACGGTTCGACACTCCAGCAGGGCCGATCACCATCGGCTTTATCGGCATGACGCTGAAGGGGACCAAGCAATTGGTGACCCCGTCGGCCGTCCGCGGCGTGACCTTCACCGACGAGGCGGAGACCGCGAACGCGCTGGTGCCCAAGCTCAAGGCCGCGGGCGCCGATGCGATTGTCCTCCTCATCCACCAGGGCGGCAAGACCACGGAGTTCACCACCGGCAATAGCTGCGACGGGCTGTACGGCGAGATCTTGCCGATTTTGCCCAGACTCGACCCGGCGATCGCGACCGTGATCTCGGGCCACAGCCACTGGGCCTACGTCTGCCGCGGGACGAAGGCGGTAGCCGGAAAGCTGCTGACCAGCGCCGGCAAATACGGCTATTTCGTCACCGACCTCCGCCTCCGCTTCGATCCGTCGACCCACCGCCTGATCGGCCAGGACGCGACCAATGTCGTGGTCGGCAACGGCGAGCGCGGCGACGACCCGGCGGTCCAGTCGCTGATCGGTCGCTATGCGGCAGCGATCGCTCCGGTGGCCAATCAGGTGATCGGCCGGCTGACCGCGACCGCGGAGAAAAACGGCGATGAGAGCGAGGGTTCGGCGGCCGACCTGATCGCGGATTCGATGCTGGCCGCGACCACGGCGGCGGACATGGGGAGCGCGCAACTCGCTTTGGTCAACGCCACCGGCGTCCGCGTCGACCTTCCGGGTGGCGACGTGAAGTACAAGGACGCCTTCTCGATGATGCCGTTCGGGAACAATCTCGTCGTAATGAGCCTCACAGGGGCGCAGTTGAAGACGGTGCTCGAGCAGCAATATGCGGTACCGCTCCGCCCGAACAAGACGCTGCCCGCCGCGCTCGCGCCCTCGGCCGGGTTCACTTATGCGGTCGATTTGAAGCGGCCCGAAGGCGGCCGCGTTTCCGACATGCGCCTCGACGGCAAGGCGATCGACGCGGACGGACATTACCGCGTCGTCGTCAACAATTACCTGGCGTCGGGCGGCGATGGCCTGGCGGGCTTCACCGCCGGCACGGACGTGACCGATACCGGGATCATTGACCTCGATGCGTTGGTCGCGTGGATCGCGAAAGGCCAATCGCCGCCGATCCCGAACCGGATCCGCTTCACGCCTTAGCGCAGCGGCGGCTCATCGAAGCTGCGCAATTTGCGGCTGTGGAGCGCGTCGCCCTCGCGCTTGAGGATGGTCAGCGCCTCGATCCCGATCCGCAAGTGCTGGCTGATCGCCCGCTCGTAGAAAGCGTTGGCCTGACCGGGCAGTTTCAATTCGCCGTGGAGCGGCTTGTCGGACACGCACAGCAAGGTGCCGTAGGGCACGCGGAAGCGATAGCCCTGCGCCGCGACCGTCGCCGATTCCATGTCGATCGCGACCGCCCGGCTCTGGTTGAAGCGCCGCGCCGAGGCGGTGTAGCGCAGCTCCCAATTGCGATCGTCGGTGGTGACCACGGTGCCGGTCCGCAGCCGCCGCTTCAGATCTTCCTCTTCCTCGCCGGTGACCAGTTTCGCGGCTTCGAACAGTGCCAGTTGCACTTCGGCGATCGCCGGGACCGGGATTTCTGGCGGGAGCACGTCGTCGAGCAAATGGTCGTCGCGCAGATAGGCGTGGGCGAGTACGTAATCGCCGATCGACTGGCTCGGACGCAGGCCGCCGCAATGGCCGATCATCAGCCACACTTCGGGCCGCAGCACCGCGATATGGTCGCAGATCGTCTTAGCGTTCGACGGCCCGACGCCGATGTTGACCAACGTGATCCCGGTGCGGTCGTCAGCCATCAAATGGTAAGCCGGCATCTGGTGGCGGCGCCAACGGCCGGCGGCGATCTCGGCCTCGGCGTTGGCCAGCTCGCCCGGCTCATAGACCGCGCCCGGCACCGACAGGCTGCGGAAACCGCTGTCCTTGCGGCGCAGCGCATCGACCGCGAAATCGACGAATTCATCGACGTAACGCACGTAGTTGGTGAACAGTACGAAATGCTGGAAATGCTCGGCGGGCGTGCCGGTGTAATGTTTCAAGCGCGCGAGGCTGAAATCGGTGCGCGGCGCGTCGAACAGGGCCAGCGGGCGGCACTCCGTCGCGTCGGACGCGCGAAAGCCGTCGGCGACCTCATCGCCGATGTGCACCAGCTCGTTCGACGGAAACCAGCGCGACAGCTCGGTCGTGCTGACGCTGCCGATCTCGATCCCGCTTTCGTCGATTACGTAAGGGTACGGGATTTCATTCTTCGAGCGCCCGACCGAGACCTCGACCCCATAATCGTCGATCAGATGCTGGAGCTGGACCGCAAGATAGTCGCGGAACAAGTCGGGCCGGGCGATGCTCGAAGCATAACAGCCGGGGTCGTTGAGGCGGGCGAAGGCCCGCACCGGCCCGTGGGCCGGGCGCGGCGAGGTCGGATGATAATCGATCCGGAGCTCGGGATAAGCGAAACGCCCGGCGGCGCGGTCCTTGAGATCGGGGAGTTCGCCGCGCTGGAGATAGGCTTTGAGCGCCTCGCGCAAATTAGCGACGGACTCGTCGAAAATCGCGCACAGCTGCTCGACGATCGCCTGGACGGATTGGGACTTCAACATGAGTCACGATTGCAGCGGTCGGGCCGCCGACGCAAGCTTGCGTTCAGGCGTGCCGTTCGTCGGGCACACGCAGCATCGCCAGCGCGGCGAGGCCCATGACGATCGCCGCGGCGAGCATCGTCCAGATCGGCTCGCCGGGGAAAAAGGCCTTCATGATCGAGCCCATGACGGTCGCCACCAGCAGCTGCGGGACGACGATGAAGATGTTGAACAGCCCCATGTAGATGCCGAGCTTGCGTTGCGGCAGGCTCGAAGCGAGGATCGCATAAGGCATGGCGAGGATCGAAGCCCAGGCGATCCCAATTCCGATCTCGGATGCGATCAGCCATTTGGGGTCGCGCAGGATAAGGAAGCTCGCGAAACCGGCTGCGCCCACGACGAGGCAGAAGATGTGCGTGCGCGCCTTGCCGACTCGCGCGGCAAGCCATGGCAGGAAGGTTAGCGCGGCGAGTGCGGCAACGCCGTTCTGAATCGCGAACAGCTCGCCGACCCAGTTGCCGGCAGATTGATAGGCCGCAGTTGTTGCATCGCCCGAACCGAAGAAGCTCAGCGCGACGACCGGGGTCGTGTATATCCACATCGTGAACAGCGCCGACCAACTGAAGAACTGCGCGACCGCAAGACGCTTCATCACCAGCGGCATGCCTGAAAAGTCGCCAACGATATTGGCGAGCATGTTGCTGGCGTTGTCGGCCCTCGCGAGCGCGATCCCGGCTGCATTCGCGAGCCCGTAAGCAATCAGCAGGCCGCCGAGCAGGTAAACCTCTTTCTCGAGGTGCCACTGGATCACGGCAAACACCACGGAGATGCCGATTGCGATCCACACTACGCTTGTCTGGTACGTGCGGGCGGCGAGCGTCTTGATCGTTTGTTCATTTTCCGGATGGTCGCTGCTCTCACCGAAGCGCGCCATCTGATCGGGCGAATATTCCCTGGTCGTGAGAACGGTCCACAGCACCGCCAGGAACAAGGCGGCGGCGCCGATCCAGAAGGCGAACCGGACCGTGTCGGGAATGCCGCCGCCCGGCGCGACGTTGGATATGCCGAGCCTGTCGAGTACCGGTGGTATGAGCGAACCGAGCACGGCCCCTGCGCCGATGAACGCGGTTTGCATCGCATAGCCGAACGTATGCTGGTCCTTGCGCAACATATCGCCGACGAACGCTCGGAACGGCTCCATCGTGATGTTGAGGCTGGCGTCGAGCATCCACAGCAGGACCGCCGCCATCAGCAGGACTTCCGACAGCGGCATCAAGAACAGCGACAGCGCGGCGAGGATCGCACCGCCGATGAAATAGGGCCGGCGCCGGCCGAGCCGGCCGAGCCAGGTGCGGTCGGACAAATGGCCGACGATCGGTTGAATCAAGAGCCCGGTGAGCGGTGCTGCGATCCACAGGACGGGCAGATCATCGAGACTCGCGCCCAGCGATTGGAAGATGCGGCTCATGTTGGCGCTCTGCAGCGCGAAGCCGACCTGAATCCCGAAGAAACCGAACGAGATATTCCACAGGCCGCCAAGCGACTGCCACGGCTTCTCGACGCTCTGCATCTTGCTCATTCGCCCTCCCCTCGCCTCCGCCGTCGGGCGGCTGCGCGATATTCGCGGGGCGTCATATCGAACCGTTCGCGGAAGCGCGCGCTAAAATGCGAGGGGCTCGAAAAGCCGAGACCGTAGGCGATTTCGGACACCGGATTGTCAGTCGCAACGATACGCCGGGCACCGAGATGCAACCGGTATATCCGCGCATAGTCGGTGAAGGTCATGCCCATCACCCGCCGGAAGCGGCGCGAGAAATAGCCCGGGGACAGACGGCAGAGCGCCGCCGCGGCGTCCATCGTCAACGGCTCTGTCGGCGCCGAGCGCAACGCTTCGAGGGCCGGCAGCACTCGCCCGAACTGGCGCTGCGGCGGGCCCGACGTGGTTGCCTCCGCCTCCGGCGCTTCGGCCGCTGCAATCAGCAACAGTTCGAGCAGCCGCTCGCTCGCTCCATCGTCGCGAGACCCGACTGCCTCGACCAACCAGTCGGCCAGCATGCACATCCGATCGCGCGCCTCTCTGGTCGGCCACGCGCAGAACGGATGCTGGAGCCGAGCCATGCCGAGCTGCCGGGCAAGTCCCTCGACGAGGAACGGGTCGGCCTGGACCAGAACCCATTCCATCGCGCCTCGATCGAGCAGGAAGTCATGATGATGCATCGACGGCGTAAAAGTCAGCGCGCCGGGCCCCAGGCGGTGCCGCGCGCCCCCGGCGATGAACTCGCCCGACACCCGCCGGAACAGCACCAGCTCGGCGACATCGTGGAAATGCATGAAGCTCCCGATTTCCGGATGGTCTGGCCTGATCAAAACCCGCTCGGCCGAGATGGAAACGCCAAGCGGAAGCTCGACCGGCTCGCAAATTGGACGCAGCATCGGTCATGGCAATGACAGTTCGTTGCGCAACGATCAAGGAGCATCAACCGCAGGTAGGTCAAATGCGCGATAGTTTATGGCCTTGACTGCGACAGCATCCATGCCTGACGAATGTCGGCCCTTCGCGTAAGTTCGCGGACATGGACTCGCCACGCCCGCACTCCCCAATCGCTCACCAGCTCGAGCGCGATGGTTTCATCCATGTGCCCGGAGTGCTCACGCAGCCGCTCATGGGCTCGCTCCGTTTGCGCGCGCACGCGACCTTGTTCCGCGAATCCGCCGAAGCCCGCGACGAAGTGAAGTCGAACGGCTCGCTCATCCACCTCGCCGATAATCCTGAATATGCGGACATCGTCGGCTCAGCCGCGATCACGTTGCTGCTGCGCGATTGCGGCGCAACTGATCCACGCTGGACCGGCGGGATCCAAGCAGCTACCTTCCGCGCGCCCAGCAATTGTTCGTGATGATCTATCTGACCGATACGCGGACGGACAACGGCTGCCTGCGAGTGATCCCGGGATCCCACCGTCGGGATCACCCGCTTCATCACCTCGACATGGCCCACTCAACCGGGATGCAGGCGTTCGAGGATCCGTCAAACCCGGCCTATGCCGACCATCCCGACCAGGTGGCGGTTCCGATCAAGGCCGGCGACGTGCTGATCGGGGACGCGCGGCTGATCCATGGCGCCTTCGCCAACCGCACAGCCGAGGAGCGACCGCTGCTGACCTTATGGTACATGCCCAATTGGTCGAGCATGCCGCCGGCGATGCGTGCGCTGGCCTACCAGGGCTTCATGCGCGGCGACGATATCAAGCCGACCGTGGCCCGACCGCGGACGGCCCTCGACTGGCCTGAACCGATCCGACGCCGGGTCGAAGATCTGCTTCCTCCCGACGATGGCGGAACCGCGCCGATGCGCTGGAACCGGCTCCCTGAGTTTGCAAAGCTTGCCGCGTGAGATCCGTCCTCGCGGCGCTGGCGGGAACGGCATTTTCTATCACATTTTCACGCGCTCGATGCGCGACAGCAACGGCGATCGGCAGGGCGACCTCAAGGGCATCGGGCAGGGCCTGCCCTATCTGCAGCGGCTCGGCATTACCTCGGTCCTGTTGACCCCGCTCTACCCGTCGAGCTTCTATCACAATTATTTCGCGAGCAGCTTCGACGGCGTCGATCCGGAGTTCGGGACGATGGCCGATTACCGCAGCCTCGTCCGCGCGATCCACGCCCGGGGAATGAAGCTCTACCTCGATCAGGAATTCCAATATGTCGCCTACGACCACGACTGGTATAAGTCGGCGCTGGGCAACCCGGGGTCGCCGTACAGCGATTTCCTGATCTTCCACGGACCCGGCAACACCAAGCCCGAATCCGCGGTGTTCGGGATCACCATCGCCCAGCGCTTCCCGGGCGCCGAGACCGGCATCACCACGGTCAATCTGAACTCACCCAAGGTGCGGGACTGGGCGGCCGATTACCTGCTCGGCTGGGTCGACCCCAACAAGGACGGCAAGTTCGACGATGGCGTCGACGGTTTTCGCCTCGACCATATGATGGACGACCTCGACAACAAGCATATCCTGACCAACCTGTTCGACCGTTTCTGGCAGCCGGTCTTCGCCAGGCTCCGCGCGACCAACCCGAACCTGCATCTCGTCGCCGAACAATCCGACTGGGGCGACGGGGCGGACTTCCTCCGGCGGGGGCATGTCGACGCGGCCTTCGCCTTCGCGCTGACCGGAGCTATCCGAACCTTCGACAAGGCCAAGGTTGTCGAGGCGCTCGCCAAGCTCGACGCGGCAATCCCGCCGGGGAAGCATGAGCTAACCTTCATCGAGAACCACGACATGAGCCGGATCGCGTCCGATCCGGGTATCACGCCCGAGAAACTGCGCACCGCAGCGGCCCTGATGATCCTGCTCAAGGGTACGCCCTCGATCTATTACGGGCAGGAACTCGGTATGCGCGGCAAGACGTGGGACGCGATGCATTCCGACGAGCGCGAAATCGGGATGCGCGAGGCGTTCGAGTGGAGCGCGAAGGTCGAAGCGCCCGGCGCGGCGACTTGGTACAGGGGCCCGAAACTCTATTCGACCGACCGCTTTTCCAAGGATGACGACGGCGTGTCCGTAGCGGAAGAGGAACGCGATCCCGCCTCACTGCTCAATCATTATCGGCGGCTGCTGAAACTGCGCGCGGCGCATCCGGCGTTGCGCACGGGAGCCCAGCGCGTGGTTGCGACGACCGACAATTTCCTGGTCATCGAGCGCGCAGGCGGGAAGGAAAAGCTCCTGATCGTCGCCAACCTGTCTGGGAAATCCGCCGAATATCTCGCGTCGGGCCGCGATTTGCTGACCGGCAGGCCGATCAATGGCGTTCATCTGAAGCCGTTCGAAACCGCGGTGCTGCGACAATAAATAGCGCGGGGGGTGACGGCAGCGATCTTAGCAGATAGCCATGCGGCCGAATCTGGGGAGATGACATAATGGTGATGGCAACCGCGACCGGTGAAGGCGAAGCAAACTCCAGTCCGCTGGAGCTACCCGATGGCGGCGTCGACGCGCCACAATTGCGCTATTTTGTCATGGCGCTGTTCTTCATCTTCGGCGGCATCACCAGCCTCAACGACGTCATCATCCCCAAGCTGAAAGAGCTGTTCACGCTCAATTACACGCAGGCGATGCTGGTTCAGTTCTGCTTTTTCACGGCCTACCTCGTGATCGGCATTCCCGGCGCTCAGTTGGTCAAGAAGATCGGCTATATGCGCGGCGCGGTCGTGGGACTGCTGACGATGATGGTCGGCTGCCTGCTCTTCATCCCCGCTTCGGCGACCGCGACCTACGGCCTGTTCCTGCTCGCGCTGTTCGTGCTGGCGAGCGGCGTGGTGGTCGTCCAGGTCGTGTCCAACCCGCTGATCAGCCTGCTCGGGCCGGCGAAGACGGTGCACAGCCGCCTGACCTTCGCCCAGGCATTCAACAGCCTCGGCACCACCGTCTTCCCACCGGTTGGCTCGGCGCTGATCCTCGGCGGGCTCGCCGGTGTGACCGCGGCCCAACTGTCGGGCGTAGCGCTCGACCAGTATCGCACCAGCGAAACCCGGGCGATCGTCAGCACGTACATCGGCCTGGCGGTCGCTTTGGCCGTGATCGCCGCCGTAGTCTGGATGTTCCGCAACAAGCTGCCGGGCGAGAAGCACGATCACAGTTCGCCGCTGGCCGGCTTCTCGCTGCTCAAACGGCCGCGGTTCGGCCTCGGCGCGCTGTGCATCTTCCTGTACGTCGGCGGGGAGGTCTCGATCGGCTCACTGATCGTCAATTACCTGATGCAAAAAGATGTGCTGGCGACAACCGCCGCGATCGCCGGACCGATGGTCGGCTATTATTGGGGCGGGGCGATGGTCGGCCGCTTCATCGGCTCCTACCTGCTGCGAATTTTGAGCCCGGGGAAGATTCTCGCCACGGTGGCGACGGGTGCGATTCTCCTGATCGCGATCTCGGCCAATACGACGGGTACGCTGTCGGCCTACAGCCTGCTGTCGATCGGATTGATGAATTCGATCATGTTCCCGACCATCTTCAGCCTGGCTTCGGAGAAGCTGGGGCCACGGGCGGCGGACGGTTCGGGGATCATCAACATCGCGATCTTCGGCGGGGCCGTGGTGCCATTGTGTACCGGCTTCCTCGCCGACCAGTCAGGCAGCCTGCAATTCGCGCTGCTGTTGCCGGCGCTGTGCTACGCGGTCATCGCCGGCTTCGGCATTTATGCGCGGCGGCCGGCCGAGGGTCCGGTGATGCCGGCACTGGCCGCCTGAGGCGCAACACCGGGGCCGATCAGTCCTGGGCGCCGCCCGTGCTGGATTCGCGGACGGTCAGATGGACCGGCAACAGGCTGTCGCGGGTTTCGCCGACCTCGATCGAGTCGATCAGGGTATCGATCAATAATTCCGCCGCGCGGTGAGCGTCCTGGGTGACGGTAGTCAGCCGCGGGGTCGACAGGCCTGCTGCGGGAATGTCGTCGAAGCCAACGACCGCGACATCGCTGGGGATCGCGTATCCGTGGTTCTGCAGCGCGTGCATCGCGCCGATCGCGGCGACATCGCTGGCGGCGAAAATCGCGTCGAAGGGCGCCCCCCTCTTGAGCAATTCCATAACCGCTTCGATTCCGCTCTCTTCGCTCGGCTCGGCATCGACGCAAAGGGCCTGGTCTGGCTCGATCCCGGCTGCTCGCAACGCTCGGCAGTAGCCGCGCCAGCGTTCTAGGAATTCGGGATAGCCAGGCGCCGCAGTGCCGACGAAGGCAATATTGCGCCGGCCGTGCTTGAGCAAATGCGAAGCGGCGTCGAACCCGCCCTGCTCATTGTCCGACGACACCTTGTTGCCAAGTCGGCCTTCGGTCGCCGCCCCCCAGCGCACGAAATGCGCGCCGCGCTCGATCAATTGCTCGAGCTTGGGGCGATATTCGAGATAGTCGCCGTAGCCCAGGAGGATGATTCCGTCGGCCTTGTGGCTGTCTTCGTAATCGACGTGCCAGTCGGACGAGAGTTGCTGGAACGATATCAACAGGTCGTAGCCATGCTCGGCGCAGCGCCTGACCATCGGTCCGAGCAGCGACAGATAGAAGGGATTCATCTGCCCGCCGCCGGCTTCCCATTCCTCGAAGAACAGCACGGCGAGCGTGCGCGAATGGCGCCCGCGCAGGCCCGACGCATTCTTGTCGACCTTATAATTGAGCTGTTCGGCGGCGGCGAGCACCCGCGCCCGGGTCGCCTCGCTGACCGACGGATTGCCGCTTAAGGCGCGCGAAACTGTCGGCTGCGACACCCTCGCCAGCGCCGCGATATCGAACGAGGTCGGCCGCCGCTGCACCATCGACCTGAATGTTTAGCGCGCTGAATACGTATGTATAGCCGCGCTGCCCGGTTCCGTCCGCCGAAACCTCTGTTACGCTCACTGTCGGGAGAGGGGTTCAAAGCCCCGCAATATTGTGTGCCCGGCCATCGCGCCGGCTGCAGGGGGAAAAATCAAGATGATCAATATGTCTTCGCGCACTCGTTTGGCGGCCGCGGCAAGCCCGCTTGCCATTGCCATGGTGCTGGCCAGTAGCCAGCCGGCCGGGGCGCAGGCGGCGCAAGCCGCCAATGTCGGGGTCACGGGCGCGGCGACGCAGGACGCGGCGAGCCAAAGTCCGGCGCCAAGCGCGGACGACCAGGCGATCGTCGTCACCGGCTTCCGCGCCGCGCTGCGCAGCGCCACGGCCAAGAAGAAGAATTCCGACTCGGTCGTCGAATCGATCACCGCGGAAGATGTTGGCAAGCTGCCGGACAACGGCATCGGCGAATCGATCGCCCGCCTCCCCGGCCTCGCCGCGCAACGTGACCACGGCCGCGCCAGCGTCATTTCGATCCGCGGCTTCGGTCCGGACTTCTCGACCACTACGCTTAACGGACGCCAACAGACGACCAGCAACGACAGCCGGGCGGTCGAGTTCGATCAATATCCGTCGGAAATCCTGGCCGGCGTCGACATCTACAAGACGTCCGAAGCAGACCGGACGGCCGGCGGCCTGGTCGGCAACATCGACCTTCGCACCCTGCGTCCGCTCGATGTCGGCCGGAGGATCATCGCGGTCGGCGCGCGCGGCGTTTATGTCGACCAGAAGCTGCTGCCGGGCAGCCAGGATAAGGGCGGTCGCGTGTTCGGCACCTTCGTCGATCAGTTCGCCGACAACAATATCGGCGTGTCGCTCTCGGTCGCCTATTCGACCGATCCGTACCAGACCAAGGACTGGAACGCGTGGGGCTACGGCAGCTTCGGCGGATTCCCTAGCGACGTGCGGGGGATGAACGGGATCAAAACCTGGTTCGAAGCAGGACTTTACAAGCGGCTCGGTGGCAATGCGACCGTTCAGGCCCGTCTCGACGATAATCTGATGATGACGTTCGACGGCTTTTACTCGGACGTGAAGAACGGCACTGACCAGAAGGGCTTCGAAATGCCCTTCAACTGCGGCGGGTTTTGCGGGCACGACAGCATTTCGAACGTAGTGATCGACGGTCGGCTGATCACCGCGGCGACAATGATGGGCACGCCGGTGATCGAAAATTACCGCGAAGACGATCACATCAAGCAGTTCTCGTTCGGCTGGAACACTAAATGGGACGGTCATAACGGCTGGAAGGCGCTAGCCGACGTCAGCTGGTCGCGCACCAAGCGCCTCGACGACCGGCTGGAAACGACCGCGGGCGTCATCCCCGGCATCGTGTCGAGTGGACCCACGGCGACCGTGTCCTATGTCATGACCAAGCACGGTCCGGAATTCGTCAGCGATTATGACGGCGCCAGTTCAGCCCTCGTCCTTACCGACGTGGAGGGCTGGAGCGGATCAACCCACCAGGCGGGTTACGACAAGATCAAGCACGTCAAAGACGATCTCAAGGAGTTCCGCGGCGAAATCGAGCGCGACATTGGTGGGTTGCTCCACTCGATCAGGACCGGCGCCGACTATACCACCCGCAGCAAGGATCTGACCCAGGACGAAGCGTTCTTGATCCCGCCGGGCAACGCGCTGTTTGCGTCAATCCCGACGAACCTTCTGCAGCCAACCTTCACGCTCGACCGAGGTCTCGGTCCCATCCTGTCATGGGATCCACGCGACCTCGTGCCTGCGGGGGTGCTCGATTATCTCCCGAATCCGAGTGGCGGCGCAGGCCAAGCTTACCGCGTCTCCGAAGACGTGTGGTCGCCCTATGTCATGGCGCTGCTTGACGGCGATGTCGGGTCGGCCAGACTGACCGGCAATATCGGTTTTCAGGCGGTTCATACCTCGACCGAGTCGAGCGGGCTGCGGCCAACGATCAAAGATCACTACTGGATGTGGCTGCCGAGCCTGAACCTCAACTTCCGTTTCCCGAGCGACTTCGTGATCCGGTTCGCGGCGGCGAAGCAGTTCATGCGGCCGCGAATGGACCAGTTGAACAATCGCATCGTGGTCGGCGTCCAGAATACGCCAACCCCACACTACGTTAGTTCGTGCGACGGCACCTGCGGCAACCCGGTGCTTCGCCCCTACCAGGCCAAGGCGCTCGACCTGACCTTCGAAAAGTATTTCGGGACGAAGGGCTACCTCGCGCTCCAGACCTACTACAAGCACATGGACACCTACATCGACTCGCAGGCGTCCAATCCTAATTTCGACTACAGCGCCTTCCCGAAGCCGGTGGGCGTGACGTTACCGCCCTCGAACATCGGAGTCTTCAGCGGCCCGTTGAACACCCATGGCGGCTACCTCTATGGCGCTGAACTCGCCGCGACCCTGCCGTTCGATGCCTTTATGTCGGCCCTGTCGGGCTTCGGCATTACCGGTGGCATCGGCTACACGAAGTCGAAGGTCGCTCGATTCGACGGCAGCAAGACGCAAATCCCGGGCTATTCGAAGTTCGTCGCCAACCTGACGGCCTTTTACGAAAGGGATGGCCTCAACGTTCGCGGCAGCATCCGCCACCGTTCCGGGTTCCTTGGAGAATTTCCGTCCTTCAACGGCGCGCCTGAGCAGCAATATGTGCTGCACGAAGATATCTTCGACGCGCAGATCGGATATGACTTCCAGCCTGGATCAGCGCTCAACGGACTCTCGGTTTACGTCCAGGGCCAGAACCTCACCAACGAGCGCTCCGCGACCATCGGCGTCATCGACATCCCGGGTTCGTGGCTCAAGTATCAAACCTACGGCCGCCGCTTCCTGATTGGCGCGACGTACAAGTTCGGCGCATCCGCTCCGCCGCCTCCACCGCCGCCGCCAGCCCCGCCGCCACCGCCTCCGGAAGCTCCAGCGACCCAGACCTGTGCCGACGGCTCGGTAGTCCTGGCGACCAGCGCCTGCCCGGCGCCGGCGCCCCCGCCCCCGCCGCCACCGGCCCCAAGCGGCGAGCGCGGATTTTGATCTAAGCGGTCCCGGCGGTGTTGCACCACCGCCGGGCTCCCGCGTACCGCTGTTCGATGAACCAGTCCTCGCCCCTTGAGATCGTTATCGCAGGCGGCGGGACCGCCGGCTGGGTCGCGGCCGCGACCTTCGCCCGCTTCCTCGGCAACCGGGCCTCGATCACTTTGATTGAATCCGATGAGATCGGCACCGTCGGCGTCGGCGAAGCGACGATCCCCCAGATCCACAATCTGATCGTCGGCCTCGGGCTCGACCAGGCCGATTTCATGCGGCGCACCAACGCCAGCTTCAAGCTCGGCATCGAGTTCACCGATTGGACCGGCCCGGGCAAGCGCTACATCCACAGCTTCGGCACGACCGGGCGCGGCGTAGGGCTCATCCCGTTCCGCCAGCTGTGGCTACGCGGACGCGCGCTCGGGGTCGCCGGCGACCTTGGCGATTACAGCTACAATGTCGTGGCCGCCCGGCTGGGTAGGATGGCAACGAACTCGGGATCGAACACCATCCCCGACCTCGCTTACGCTTACCATTTCGACGCCGCGTTGTTCGCGGCGATGCTGCGCGATTATGCCGAGGAGCGCGGCGTGAAGCGGGTCGAGGGGATGATCCTCGACGTCGAACGCGATGCGGAAAGCGGCGCTCTGACCGCCCTGCTTCTCAACGGTGAACGGCGGGTTGCAGGCACGTTCTTCATCGACTGCACGGGCTTTCGCAGCGTGCTGTTGGGCAAGACATTGGGCGTCCCTTACGTCGACTGGAGCCAGTGGCTGCCGTGCGATTCCGCGCTCGCGGTGCCGTGCGAATCCAGCGACGCGTTCCGGCCTTACACTCAGGCGATGTCGCGCCCCACCGGCTGGCAGTGGCGCATTCCGCTGCAGTACCGCACCGGCAACGGCCATGTCTATTGCAGCCGGTTCATGTCCGACGATGAGGCGGCGTCGATCCTGCTTGCCAACCTCGACGGCAAGCCGCTCGCCGATCCGCGGCCGATCCGCTTCACCAGCGGTCGGCGGGAAACCTTCTGGTCGCACAATTGCGTTGCGCTGGGTCTTGCCGCCGGTTTCATGGAACCGCTGGAATCCACCAGTATCCATCTCGTGCAATCTTCAATCGGGCGGCTGCTCAATGTCCTCCCCGGCGATCTCGCCAGGACGGCGCAGGCGCGCGAGACGTTCAACCGCCTGACCCGGATCGAATGGGCCCGCGTGCGCGATTTCATCGTGCTCCATTATTTCGCCAACGCGCGCGAGGACGACCCGTTTTGGGATGAGTGCCGCCGGATGGAAATTCCCGACACGCTGGCCGAGAAGATCGCGCTGTTCCGCGAGGCCGGCCTGTTCATGCGCGAGGAGGATGAGCTGTTCCTCGATGACAGTTGGAGCCAGGTGATGATCGGCCAGGGCATCACGCCGGAAAGCTGGTCGCCACTGGCCGATAACGTCCCCGGCGATGACATCGGGCCGTTTCTCGAGAGCCTCGCGAACTCCTATCGGGTCAAGGCGGGCACCCTGCCCGCGCATCGGCAATTCGTTTCAACCATGGTCGGCGATAAGGTGGAGGTGCGCCAATGACGCTTGTACTCAACGCGGTCCTTGGCCTCGCCTTGGCCGCGTCTGTGCCTCCAACGGCGGATTACCGTGCGCGCCTGCCGCAGGACGAGGTGATCTATTTCCTGCTCCCCGACCGGTTCGAGAATGGCGACCCGTCGAACGACAAGGGCGGGCTCAGCGGCGACCGGTTGGAGACCGGGTACGACGCGACGCGCACCGGATTCTATCACGGCGGCGACCTTAAGGGTGTGATCAAGCGGCTCGATTACATCCAGGGGCTCGGCGTGACCGCCGTGTGGCTCGCGCCGGTGTTTCAGAATAAGATCGTGCAAGGAGATCCGGGCCAGGAAAGCGCCGGCTACCACGGCTATTGGATCACCGATTTCACCCGCGTCGACCCGCACTTCGGGACGAACGCCGACTTCAAGTCGCTGGTCGATGCGGTCCATGCGCGCGGCATGAAATTCTACATGGACATCGTCGTCAATCACACGGCGGACGTGATCCATTTTGCCGAGTGCGCGGACAAACCGCAGAGCCATTGCGATTACCGCAGGATCGCCGATTACCCATATCAGCGCCGCGGCGGGGTGGACGGGAAGCCGATCAATCCAGGTTTCGACGGCAAGAACTTCGAGAAGCTGACCGATCCGAGCTACGCCTATACACCGGTTGTTCCCGACGCAGATAAGCACGTCAAGAAGCCGGTCTGGCTCAACGACCCGCGCTATTATCACAACCGCGGCGACAGCACTTTCCGGGGCGAATCCAGCCTGATGGGCGATTTCTCCGGGCTCGACGACGTGTTCACCGAACATCCGCGCGTCGTTCGGGGCATGATCGAGATCTACGGGAAGTGGATCGACGCCTTTGGCGTCGACGGTTTCCGCATCGATACCGAGCAGCACGTCAATCCCGAGTTTTGGCAACAGTTCGTGCCCGCCATGCTCAAGCGGGCCCGGGCCAAGGGCATCCCGAATTTCCATATTTTCGGGGAGGTCTTCACTGACCAGATGGACCCCGCGCACACAGCGGTGAACACCGTGCGCGACAAAGTTCCGGCGGTGCTCGATTATCCTTTCGCCCGCGCGGTGATCGACACGGCCGGCGGAAGCAGCCCGCCGAGCGAGCTCGCCAAGCTGTTCCGCGCCGACCCGCTCTACCTTGGCGGAGAGCAAGGCGCGCTGCAGCTGCCGACTTTCCTTGGCAATCACGATGCAGGCCGGTTTGCCATGTTCGTCCGGATGGGTTCGCCCAAGGCGGATGCTCAGGAGCAACTCGCGCGCGTGATTCTCGGCCACGCAATGCTCCTGACGCTGCGCGGCGTGCCGACGATCTACTATGGCGACGAGCAGGGCTTTGTCAGCGACAGCGGCGATCAGGGTGCGCGCGAGGACATGTTCCCGAGCCGCGTCGGTTCGTACAACGACAACCGACTGCTCGGGACCAGCGCGACAACGGCGGAGGCCAGCTTCAATCCCGACCACCCGCTGTATCGCGAGTTTGCCAAGCTGGCGCGTCTCCGCACGAGCCATGGGGCGCTGACCCGAGGACGGCAGCTGATCCGGTTCGCGGCTGAGCAACCCGGATTGTTCGCCGTCTCGCGCTTCGATCCGGTTAGCAGCCGCGAAATGCTGCTGTTGTTCAACACGTCGACCAAACCGACCAAAGCGAACGTGGCGGTCGAGACGCGCTCAGTCCGGTTCGATGCGCTCGCCGGGCCCTGCCCGCAGACTGCTGCGGCGCCCGGATCCGTCGCGATCGACCTCCCGCCGCTCGGTTTTGCGGTCTGTTATGCTCGCTGACGAGGTGAGCGCCGGAAACCCGGTCGCGACCGCACAGCCGTGGTGGCGCGGCGCGGCGATCTATCAAATCTATCCACGCAGCTTCGCTGACAGCAATGGCGACGGTATCGGCGATCTGCCGGGGATCACCGAAAGGCTCGAATATGTCGCGGGCCTCGGCGTCGACGCGGTGTGGCTGTCGCCGTTCTTCACCTCGCCGATGCGCGACTTCGGCTATGACGTCGCCGATTATTGCGCGGTCGATCCGGTGTTCGGGACGCTCGCCGACTTCGACGCTCTGGCGGCCCGCGCCCGCGGGCTCGGCCTCAAGATCATCATCGACCAGGTCTATTCGCACAGCTCCGACCAGCATCGCTGGTTCCGGAAAAGCCGGTCGAGCCAAGATAACGCGAAGGCCGACTGGTATGTCTGGGCCGACGCCAAGCCGGATGGGTCGCCGCCCAACAATTGGCAGTCGGTATTCGGTGGACCGGCGTGGACGTGGGACTCGCAGCGCCGCCAATATTATTTCCACAATTTCCTGCCCGAGCAGCCCGACATCAACCTGCACCACCCGATGGTCCAGGACGCGATGCTGGGGGTCGCGCGCTTCTGGCTCGAGCGCGGGGTCGACGGCTTCCGGCTCGATGCCATCAATTTTTCGATGCACGACCCCCAATTGCGCGACAATCCGCCGGCGGCGGGCGGCGGCAAGCGCAACCGGTCGTTCGATTTCCAGCAGCATCTCTACAACCAGTCGCACCCGGATATCGCCAAGTTCCTCGAGCGGCTTCGCGAGGTGACCGACGCCTATGGCGACCGCTTCACTTTGGCCGAGGTCGGCGGCGACCATGCGCTCGTAGAGATGCATGCCTTCACCCGCGGCAAGACCCGGCTCAACAGCGCCTATGGCTTCGACTTCCTTTACGCCGAGCGCCTAACACCCAAGCTGGTCGCCAAAGTTGCGGAAGACTGGCCCGAAGATGCCGGCTGGCCAAGCTGGGCGTTCGAGAATCACGATGCGCCGCGCGCGGTCTCGCGCTGGGCGAGCGAGCAACACCAGCAGGACTTCGCACGGACCAAATTGCTGTTGTTGTGTGCCCTCAGGGGTTCGATCATCCTCTATCAAGGCGAAGAACTCGGACTGCCGCAGGTCGAGGTTCCTTATGACCGCCTGCGCGACCCCGAGGCGATCGCGAATTGGCCGCACACACTGAGCCGCGACGGCGCGCGCACGCCGATGCCGTGGAGTTCGACCGCGCTTAACCTCGGCTTTTCGACCGGCGAGCCGTGGCTGCCGCTCGGTGAAAGCCATCGCGCCCTCGCCATCGATCTCCAGCAGGGCGTGCAGGATTCGATTTTGAAGTTCACGCGTCAGTGTCTCGATCTGCGCCGCGCGCATGCATCGCTCCATCATGGATCGATGCGTATCGTCGAGGCCGGCGAGCAAAAACTGGTATTCGAGCGCCGTCACGGCACTGAACGGTTGCGGTGCACGTTCAATCTGTCCGATCGGCCGTGCACCTTTCACGAATCCGGAACTGCGATCGTCGCTATCGGCGAGGTTGGCGCGGACGCGCTTGGCGGCTACGCCGCGGTCATCGAGGAGATTGCATGACCCTGTTGCGAATGCTGGCCGCGCTGGCGCTTGTTCTGATTGCCGTTCCCGCCGCCGCCCAGGATGTCGCACAGGCTGCGTCTGGGTCGCAAATCGTCGCCAGCGCGGTTTCGCCGTCGGGCACGCTGAAAGTCGATGTTACGCTCACCGCCGAAGGGCGCGTCGGTTACCTGGTTTCGCGGCTCGGCAAGCCGGTGATCGCGGAGAGCCGCCTCGGCTTCCTGTTCACCGACGCCCCGGAGATGCTGCGCAACTTCGCGCTCGCCGGCCAGTCCGCACGCAGTTTCGACGAGAGCTGGGAACAGCCGTGGGGCGAATATCGCACGATCCGCAATCGCTACAGCGAGCTGACCGTCAGCTTCGATGAGAAGATTTGGCTCAAGCGGCGGATGACCGTCGTCTTCCGTGTTTTCGATGACGGCATCGGCTTCCGCTATGAAATCCCGCGGCGGGCGAATTTCACCCACGCCAACATCGCCGACGAATTGACCGAGTTCAACGTCGCCGAGCCGGGCACAGCATGGTGGGACGAAGCGCTCGAGTGGAACCGCGAGGAATATCCTTACCGCCGCACCTCGATCGAGGAGATCGGCACCGCGCAGACCCCGCTGACCGTCCGCACGGCGAGCGGCCTCCATTTGTCGTTCCACGAAGCGGCGCTGGTCGATTATTCGGGCATGGACCTGCGCCGGGTGCAGGGCCGCGTGCTCAAGGCGACTTTGATGCCGTCCTCGGCGGGCCCCAAGGTCAGCCGCGACTTGCCGCTGGCGACGCCATGGCGGGTGATCATGATCGCGCCCGATGCGCCGGCGCTCTACAAATCGGCGCAGATCGTTTTGAACCTCAATGAGCCCAACGCGCTCGGCGACGTCAGCTGGGTCAAGCCGATGAAATATGTCGGCATCTGGTGGGCGATGCACCTCGATTTGGCGACGTGGAATTCGGGCCCCAAGCATGGCGCGACCACCGCCAACGCCAAACGCTACATCGACTTCGCCGCGAAGAACGGGTTCGGCGGCGTGCTGATCGAGGGCTGGAACAAGGGTTGGGACGGCGACTGGTTCGCGCAAGGGTCCGACTTCAGCTTCACCGAAGCCTATCCCGATTTCGATATCGCCGAGGTCGCGCGCTACGCGAAATCGAAAGGCGTCGCGATCATCGGCCATCACGAAACCGGCGGGAATATCGCCAATTACGAGAAGCAGCTGGGCCCCGCGCTCGACCTTTATCAGAAGCTCGGCATCCACGCGGTGAAGACCGGCTATGTCGCCGACGCTGACGGCATCCAGGCGCTCGGTTCCGATGGCAAGATCCACTTCGAATGGCACCAGGGCCAGGTTGCGGTGAACCACCATCTGAAGGTCGTCACCGAAGCGGCCAAGCGGCACATCGCGGTCGACGCGCACGAGCCGGTCAAGGACACGGGCCTGAGGCGGACCTACCCCAATTGGGTGTCGCGCGAGGGCCAGCGCGGCATGGAGTATAATGCCTGGGGCGAACCCAAAAACCCGCCCGAGCATGAAGCCAATCTGGTGTTCACGCGGATGCTGTCGGGCCCGATGGATTTCACCCCGGGAATCCTCAGCCTCAAGGGCAAGAACAACACGCCGCTCCTCTCGACGCTGGCCAAGCAGCTGGCGCTCTACGTGGTCATTTATTCGCCGATCCAGATGGCCGCCGATTTGCCCGAGAATTACGACGCGAATCCCAAGGCCTTCCAGTTCATCAAAGCTGTCGCGGTCGACTGGGACGATAGCCGCCTGCTTGCCGGCGACGTGGGCGACTATACCGTCATCGCGCGCAAGCAGCGCGGCGCCGCGACCTGGTTCCTGGGCGCGGTCGGCGATGAGCAGGAGCGCCATTTCGACGTCGCGCTTGATTTCCTCGATCCGGGCCGCCGCTACCGCGCCGAAATCTATCGGGATGGCGACGACGCCGATTACCGGACCAACCCGCGCTCGATCGTGATCGAACAGCGCACGGTCACGGCCAATGACCGGATGGTGATGCGCATCGCGCCGGGCGGCGGGACGGCGGTGCGCTTCGTCGCTCTATCGCACTGATGGCGAAGCCGCCCGCATCGGTCATTGTCCTTGGCGGAGGGACGGCCGGGTGGATGGCGGCGCATTTGATGCGTCAGCGCTGGGCCGGGCAAGAGATTCGCATCAGCCTGATTGAATCGAAGGACATCGGCATCATCGGGGTTGGCGAGGGATCGACTCCGCAGCTCAAGGCCTTCTTCGACAAGATCGGGGTATCCGAAACGGAATGGATGCCGCGCTGCAACGCGACCTACAAAGCGGGGATCGAATTCCACGGCTGGTCGGACCGCGCGGGCCACGAGCGCTACTTCCACCCCTTCCCGACCGACGTCGACCATTTCACCGAGCCGCGCTTTTTCTACGCCACACGGGCCCGCCGGACCGGCCGTGATGTTCCGGCCCACCCTGACCCATTCTACGTCCCCACACGCGTCGCCCGCGACGGCCGTGCCCCAATCGCGCCGGCCAATTTCCCGTTCTTCGTCAGCTACGGCTACCATTTCGACGCTTTCCTGATCGGCGCCTTCCTCACCGAACTCGGAGCGTCGCGCGGGATCGATCATGTCGAGGCGCGCATCGCGTCGGTGGAGCTGGGCGAGGACGGCACAGTGGATGCGCTCCTCGCCGAGGACGGCCGTCGGTTCGAGGCGGAATTGTTCGTCGATGCGAGCGGCTTTCGCGCGGCGATCATCGAAGGCGCACTCAAAGAACCGCACCGCCCATTCGCCGAGAATCTGTTCAACGACCGCGCCGTCGTAACCCCAACGCCGCTGCCGGCCGAGGGCGTTCACGCCTGCACCCGGGCCACCGCCAAGTCCGCAGGGTGGATCTGGCACATCCCGCTGACCAACCGCGTCGGCAACGGCTACGTCTATTCGTCGCGCTACATCGATCCCGACCAGGCGGGCGCCGAGCTGCGCGCGCACCTTGGCCTAAGCGAGGACGCCGAGCTTCGTCACCTTCAGATGAAATGCGGGCGGATCGAACGTAGCTGGGTCAAGAATTGCCTCGCAGTCGGGCTCGCCCAAGGGTTTCTCGAACCGCTCGAGGCGACCGCGTTGCACATCGTGATCGTCACCGTCGAAACCTTCCTCGACGCGTGGGAGGATGATCGACGCGATGCGTTCAACGCGGCGATCACGCGGCGCTACGAAGGCATTCGCGACTATATCGTCTGCCACTATCGCACGGCGCTGCGCCGCGACACGGACTATTGGCGTGACGCCGCGAAGCTCGAAACCCTGTCCGACAGCCTCAAGGGCATCATCACTGCGTGGTTCACCGGCGCCGATCTCGAAGAGGAAGTCATGCGCCAGGACATCGCGCAATATTATCCGCCGCTGTCGTGGCACTGCATGCTCGCCGGTTACGGCAACTTCCCGGACGATGCGCGCCTGCAGCCGCCGGGGACCGACATCGTACCGGTCGATATGGACGATATCGAGCGGTTCGTGAGTGGCTGCGCGATGAACTTTCCCACCCATGCCGAGGCGCTTGGACGCCTCGCGGAGGCTGCATGATCCGCTGGTTTCTGGTCGCATTGACGCTGTGCCTTGCCGCCCCCGGTGCCGCCGAACCGCTCCAACCGGTTCATGTCAGCGCCGGCACCATCGTCGACCTCGGCGTCCTCACCTCGAAGTACACCGACCCACGGCGCGTCGTCGTCTGGCTTCCGGACGGGTACCAGCCGCGCGGGCCCAAATATGCCGTGCTCTACATGCACGACGGGCAGAATCTGTTCGACAAGGCGACCGCCGGCTACGGCATGGAATGTGAGATCGATGAACATCTCTCGAAGCTGATCGCGCAGAAGAAAGTGCGGCCGACGATCGTCGTCGGCATCTGGAACACGCCCAAGCGGCTGCAGGAATATGTGCCGTCGAAGGCGTTCGCGACCCTCCCGCCGAATTATCGGGACAAGGTACGGGCCCTCTATGGCGGGGACCCGCTGTCGGACGGTTATCTGAAATTCCTCGTGCGCGAGCTGAAGCCGACGATCGACAAGCGCTTCAACGTCAAGACCGGCCGCGCCAACACCGCGATCATGGGCTCGTCGATGGGCGCGCTGATCTCGCTCTACGCGGTGGACGAATATCCGCAGGTGTTCGGCGGCGCGGGCATGATGTCGACTCATTGGCCGCTGGTCATCAATCCTGACGGCAAGCCGGTCAGCGATGACGATTATGAAATCGTGTCAACGACGTTCGAGCACTACCTCGCCCCCGCCCTGCCCGACCCGCGCACGCACAGGCTGTATTTCGACCATGGCAGCGAGACGCTCGACGCAATCTACAAGCGCTATCAGGATCGTGTCGACGGCGTGGTTGCGAAGCGCGGCTACGTCCAGGGCAAGAACTGGCTGACCCGCAATTTCCCCGGCCAGAAGCACAACGAGATTAGCTGGGCGTCGCGGGTCGATATTCCGCTCGAGTTTCTGCTCCCGCCCGAGCGCCTCAGCCGAAAGTGAACGAGAACGCCTCGACGCCAGGGTCGAGGAACTCGATGGTGAAGGTGCGGTCGCGTACCGGCCCCTTTTGCCGGATCAGCTGATACAGCCTTTGCTCGCCGACCACGCCGCTCCCGTCCGCTTTCGTGTCGACGCCCGCGTCGACGCCGGGCGCCTGGCCATCGAGCGTCACCCTGTAGCGCACCGGCTTGCCATTGGCCGGGCCTAGCACAAGGTGAAGGTCGCGCGCGTGGAAGCGGAAGCTGATCTTCGCGCCGGGCGCGAGTGAACGGGCGCTTTGCCTGACGTCGATCCAATTGCCCTCGAGCGACCAGTCGTTGAGCGATAGAGGCGCGGCGACGTAAGTCTTGGCCGCGTCGCGCAGCAGCCCGCCCGGCGAGACGAAGTTCGCCGCGCGAAAATAACCGATGTAGGTCTCCCCCGACTGGATATCGGCCATCGCCGCCGCGGCCTCGGCGCCGCTCGCTTTGGCTTCGGCCATGGTCATGTCTTTGGGCGCATGTCCGGCCTCGGCGAGCAACTGGCGGATCACCCGTTCCGACATCGCATATTCGCCCTCGCCGAAATGGTGATAGCGAACGCGGCCCTTGGCATCGACGAAGTAATGCGCCGGCCAGTAATTGTTCTTGAGCGCGCGCCACAGCACCCAATCGTTGTCGAGCGCGACGGGGTAAGTGATGCCGAGGTCGCGGATTGCTTTGGCGACGTTCGCGGGCTCGCGCTCGAACGCGAACTCGGGGGCGTGGACGCCGATCACCACCAGCCCGTCCTTGCGATATTTCTCGGCCCACGCCTTCACATAGGGGATCGAGCGCAGGCAGTTGATGCAGCTGTAGGTCCAGAAGTCGATCAGCACGACCTTGCCCTTGAGCTCATCGCGGGTCAGCGGCTTGGTGTTGAACCACGGCCCGATGCCGTCGAGGGGCGGGAGTTCGCCTTCGTCGGGCAGAATGAGTTCGCCCATCTTGCCGGTCCGCGCCGCGGTCTCGTCCATCGCCTGGCTCGCGCCGAGGGTACGAGCAAGGCCGGATTCGAGGCTGGCAGTCTGCGCGCTCGAGACTTTGGACAAGACGCGGGTGTCGAGCCCGAGTGCAATCGCCGCGACGCCGAGCAGCACGAGCACGCCGAGCACCTGACGGATGCGCTCGCTCGCGCCGAGCGACTTTTTCATCCGCGCGAACACCTTGCCGCCGACCAGCAACGCCAGCGCGAGCGATGTCGCGGCGCCGAGCGCATAAGCGAGCAGCAGCAGCGTCGTGCCAGCGCTCGCGCCCTTCAGCGCCGCGGCGGTGAAGATGATGCCGAGGATCGGCCCCGCGCACGGTGCCCATAACAGGCCGGTGGCGACGCCGAGCACGGCCGACGACCAGACGCTTTCGCCCTGCCCCGGCTGCCGCTCCGACAGCCGCGAACCGAGCGCGACCAGCGGCCGCGTCATGCGGTCCGAAATGCTCGGAAACACCAATGCGATACCGAACAGAGCAAGCAGCACCAGCGCCGCCCAGCGGCCGATCGCATTGGCCTGCACCGCCCAGCCACCGCCGACCGCGGCCAGGGTCGCGACAATGGCAAAGGTCGCCGCCATTCCGGCAAGCAGCGGCAGCGTGCTGCGCAGGAAGCTGCCGCCGGCGCGGGCGAAGACGAACGGCAGCACAGGCAGGATGCAGGGGCTGACGATGGTCAATATGCCACCCAGATATGCGAGCAGGACGATCAGCATGGCGACTCTCTGGCAGGGAGCGGCGGCAATAGGCTAAACGCCGCGGAACCGCGCCCTTCTGTTACGGCACTGTAACCAGACATGAACGCCGCTTACTTGCCGCTCGCCGCCCGGATGATCAGATCCGCGATTTCTTTCGGGTGGCTGACCATCGACAGATGCCCGGCATTCACCTCGATCGTCTGGGCATTCATCCGCTTGGCCAGGAACCGCTCGAACTCCGGAGCGATGGTCCGGTCCTGTTTCGACACCGCATAATAGGTCGGCTTCGATTTCCACGCGGTCGCGGTCGTATGTTCGGCGAAAATACTCGCCGCGGTCGACCCTTGGACGGCGTAGAGAACCAGTGCGTCACGCCGCGGGACACCGTTGGCGAAGTCATCTAGGAACGCCTGCTGCGAGAGCAAGGTGTAGCCATCCCGCGTGACGATCCCGGCGCGTGCCGGGGTGTTCGGGAACGTGCCCTGAAGCGCGAGGAAGTCTTCCCCCGCGGCCGGCGCCCGCGCGGCGACGTAGACCAACGCCGTGACCTTGGGGTCGTCGCCGACATCGCTGACGATCGTCCCGCTCCACGAATGGCCGACCAGCACCGTCGGACCAGTCTGCGCCGCAATCGCCCGCCGGGCGTCGGCGTCCGCGTCCTTGAGCGTTGAAAGCGAGTTCTGCACCGCGGTGACATGGAGGCCGGCATCCTGGAGCAGCGGGATCACCTCGCTCCAGCTCGACCCGTCGGCCCAAGCACCGTGAACGAGCACCACATTGATCGCTTTGGCGGGCTGCGCTTTGGCGGGCTGCGCTGCCGCCGGGCTTGCCGCCAGGGCCAGTGCCGCGCTCATGATCATCAGTTTCATGGTCGTCTCCTTTCTGGCACCGACAAGAGTGCGCTAGACGGCGACCTGTTCCAATTAGAGAGAATGCAATGCCCGACTTCCCGGAAGACATTTTTACCGAGCCCGCCGAGGTCGATCCGGACACGCTGGCCAATCTCGGCCCGCTGCGGCGGCTCGCCGGGAGATGGCGGGGATCCAAGGGCGCCGACGTCAATCCCAAGGCCGACGGGCCCGAGCACCGCGAATATATCGAGCAGATCGACTTCGAGCCGATCGACCCGCAGGCCAACGGCCCACAGCTGTTCTACGGCCTGCGCTATCACGTCCACATAAACACGCCCGAAGAGGACATCACCTTCCACGACCAGGTCGGTCATTGGTTGTGCGAGCCGGCGACCGGGCTCATCATCCAGACGCTATCAATCCCGCGCGGCCAGACCGCGCTCGCGACGGGTCAGGCGGCGCCCAACGACGACCGGATCGTGGTGACGGCGGAACGCGGCTCGACCGAGAACGGCATCAGTTCGACCGCCTTCCTCGAATATGCGTTCCAGACGGACCGCTATCAGCTCGAGATCACGTTCAATGCCGACGGGACGTTCAGCTATGTCAGCGATACGACCCTGACCGTCCGTGGTCGGTCCGAACCCTTCACCCACCGCGATCGCAACACGCTGACCAAGATCGCCGAGCCCCAGCCCAACCCGCTCGCGCTGATCGTCGCGGCGCGGCGGCTGGAAGCGGAAGCCTAGGAGACGCAGCATGGACGAATTCACTGGCGGCTGCCTGTGCGGCGATGTTCGGCTGGTGGCCAGGGGACGCCCCTACCGCGTCGGCCTGTGCCACTGTCTCGACTGCCGCAAGCATCATGGCGCTTTGTTTCACGCATCGGCGATTTTTCCCGAGGTTGCGGTGACGATCACTGGCGAGACCCGCGACTATGCAGGTCGCCATTTCTGCCCGCGTTGTGGCTCGTCGGTGTTCGGGCGGAGCGGTGATGAAGTGGAAGTCAGCCTGGGCGCGCTCGATGCACCCGACCAGTTGATGCCGACGTATGAGCTGTGGACCGTCCGCCGCGAGGCCTGGCTGCCAGCTTTCCCGCTTGACCGGCGATACGACGGCGACCGCAAGGGTACGGGCCGGTTGGAAGAGTAATGGAAATGCTGCATGAATGATGAAACGGGGGCGTGAATCACATCATACAGGTCCAGTTTCTGGAAGAGGGGGAGCGCCTGGTCGCGCGGCCCCAGGGGCGGATGGAAGCAGCCGATGGCGTCGACTTTGCCGCGGCCGTGGAACAGCGGCTCCACGCCGGCACCAAATCCGTGACGATCGACCTGGCCGAGCTGGACTTCATCAACCTGGGGGCCATTCGCGCCATCCTCCGGCTCGCTCGGTCGCTCAAGGGCGGCGAACGTGGCCTGGATTTCGTGCATGGCAGCGAAGCCGTTCGCCATGCCTTCGAACAGGCCGGCCTGCACGATTTCTTCCCTTTTACACCCGCCTTACATCCGCACAGGGGACACCATGATGGGACGCCGTAAACTCCTCGCCGCCTTCGCTCTCGGCCTGGCCTTCGTTACCGCCAGCGGGTGCGGAAAAGAGCAGACGTCGAAGGTCATCAATGTCGCCGTAACCCCGGCCTCACCGCCCAATTTGTTTGAGGAAAATGGCCAGACCAAGGGCCTCGATTACGATCTCTTCGACGGTTATTGCAAAGCGCGCGGCTGCACGATGAACATCACTGCTTATGACTGGCAGGGGATGCTCGGCGCCGTCGTCAGCAAGAAGGCCGACGTGGCCTTTTCCGGCATATCGATCACCGAACCTCGCAAGCAGGTCATGGATTTCTCCAAGCCCTACATGGACAACAGCTGGAACCTGGTGAGCATGAAGAGCCGCAACCTCAAGCTCGCCAACCTCGACACGCTGAAGAACTACAGCATCGGCTTTGCCCGCGGCACCGCCTATACGGATTTCATCAAGACCAAGCTCGAGCCCAAGGGCATCTACAAGGTCGACCAGGTGAAGCTCTATCCGACCAACAACGAAGCGCTGGCAGACTTGCAGAACGGCCAGGTTGACCTGGTCTTCCTCGATGGCACGGTCGCCTCGGTTTACCGCAAGAAGCTGCCGATCCAGGACAGCTATGTCTTCGAGGGCATCGACCGCCTCGGCTTCGCCTTCCCCAAGGGTTCGAAGCTGCGCGACGACTTCGACAAATATCTCGACGAACTGGGGCCGCAAAAGCGCCAGGCGATCATCGACAAGTGGATGAAATGAGCTCTGGATAGAGCTGCGTGACCTTCGTCGAAATCCTGCTGACGCTGCTCAAAGGCGCCGGTTACACGCTCCTGATCACGTTCAGCTGCGCCGCGACCGCGCTCGTCGTCGGCCTTGGCATCGCGATGGCGCGCGAGCTCGGGGGCGCGTGGCTTTCCGCGCTACTGTCCGCCGTGGTCTATGTGCTTCGTGGCGTTCCAATGCTGGTGTTGCTGTTCATTGTGTTCTTCGGCTTGCCGGGCATCGGGCTCGACGTGCCGCCGCTGCCGGCAATGATGCTCAGCCTCGGCCTGATTTCGGGCGCCTATCTGTCGGAGGTGTTCCGGGGGGCGTTCGCGGAGGTCAGCCCGAACGAGGTCCTCGCCGCCCAATCGATGGGCTTCACCCGGTTCGAGACCCTGCGCGTGATCAAGCTTCCCCAGATGATCCGCTTCGCGGTGCCCGGCATAGTCAACGAACTGACTACCGTGCTCAAATTCTCGCCCTTTGCCTATACGGTGGGCCTGCCGGAGATCACCAAGCAAGCCATGGCACTGGTCGCCACGACCATGCGCGGAATCGAAATCTATGCCGCGATCGGCCTGCTCTATTTCGGCATCTACCGCCTGCTGCTGGCCGCCGTCCAGTTGATCGAGAAGCGCTACAGCATCCCCGGCTTCGCGCAGGAGTGAGACACAGACAAGATGGCCCTTCTCGAAGTCAAGAATTTGGTGAAATCCTACGGTGACAGGAACGTCCTCGACGGCGTCAGCTTCGAGCTTGAGGAAGGCGAGGCAAAGGTCGTCATGGGCCCGTCCGGCTGCGGCAAGTCGACGTTGCTGCGGTGCCTCAACCGGCTCCACGAACCGACTTCGGGAGCGATCCTGTTCGACGGCGAGGATGTCACCGACCCGGGAGTCGACGTTCGCGCGCTGCGCAGCCGGATCGGCTTCGTGTTCCAGAATTTCGCGCTCTATCGCCACATGTCGGTGCTGGACAACGTGGCGCTGGCCCTGCGCCGGCTGAAGAAGCTCCCGAGGCGCGAGGCGGAGGAGCGGGCGCTGCAAGAACTCGAGCGCATGGAGATGGCCGAAAAGCGCGATGCCTATCCGGCTGCGCTGTCCGGCGGACAGAGCCAGCGGGTCGCGATCGCCCGCGCGCTGGCGATGGATCCGAGGGTATTGTTCTTCGACGAGCCGACGTCCGCGCTCGATCCGATCATGGTCCGCGAGGTGGTGACCCTGATCAATCGCCTCTACCTCGACAACGTCACGATCCTGTGCGTCACCCATGACCTCAATCTCGCCCGGCATATTTCCGACCGGGTGGTGTTTCTCGATCGCGGCAAGGTCTACGCCGAGGACCGGATCGAACATTTGCTCGCCCGGGACGCCGACCCGGTCATCGACGAATTCTTCGGCGGCGAAGACTAGGATGCGGGTCGACTTCCCCTTCTTCGCCGATTTGGCCAATTACTGGCCCCAGATCGTGCGCGGCCTGCGGGATACGATCCTGTTGTCGGTCACGATCACGATAACCGGGCTGATTGGCGGGATCGGGGTGTTCGCCCTTGCGCTCAGCCCCAGGGGGCTCGTCCGCTTCGCCACGCAAAGCTATATTTCCTTGTTCATCGGGACGCCGCTGATCGTCTTCCTGTTTCTGCTCTATTACGGCCTGCCCAACCTCGGCGTGACGCTGTCGCCGTTCGTGATCGCGGTGTTGGGCTTCACGCTCAACGTGTCGGCCTACAATGCGCGCTATTTGACGATCGCCTACAAGGGACTCGACCAGGCCGAACTGGAATCCGCCCGGGCGCAGGGCTTCTCCTTGTTTCAGGTTTTTCGCCTGATCACCGCGCCGCAGTCGCTGCGAATGTCGGTGCCGGCGCTGACCAACCAGGCGATTCAGAACATCAAGGACAGCTCGATCGTCTTCCTGATCCAATACATCGAATTCTTCGCCCAGATGCAGGAAGTCGCGTCGCGCACCTTCCTGTTTTTCAAGACCTATCTGTTCACCGCGTTTGTCTATCTGCTGCTGGTGTCGGTAGTCGTCCTCGCTGCGCGGCGGGTTGAGCGCAAGCTGGCCATCCCGGGCCTGACCTGAACGGTCATGGCGATGGGCCCCGGCGAGTGAATGAGAGGGCTTATGCCGCGCCCCAGATTGATTCGGGAATGAAGATTTCCCCATTGCTGTAGATTTTTGCCGCGAGCGGATCCTCGGCGAGGCCGAAGGGACCGTCCAGATCGATTACGTCGCAGATTTGTCCCAAGACGAAGCCGGGCGCCATCGCCAGAGTCGATCCGCCCATGTTGCCGACCATGACCTGCTTGCCGAGCGCGCGCGCCACTCGTGCCATCTTAAGCGCTTCCGTGAGGCCGCCGCATTTATCGAGCTTGATGTTGATCACGTCGAAGTAACTGGCTCGGTCGCGTAGCTCCGTGAGGTCAAGGATGCTCTCATCGGCCGCGACAGGAATCCCGGGTTTCCAGCCCTCGAGCGCGGCTTCATCGCCGCGCTTCAGCGGCTGTTCAACCAGCTCAATCGAGAAGTCGCAAAGCGCACGAGCAAGCCCCTCGAGGTCGGCGGCGACGAAACCCTGATTGGCGTCCACCCCGAGCCATGCATCAGGGCGCGCCCGTCTCACGACTGCCATCCGCTCGCGGTCGATATCGAGATTGCCGTCGAGCTTGAGCTTGATTGCCCGCGCGTCTTTCAACCGGCCAACGGATTGTTCGAGCAAGGCGGGGTCGTCGGCTGGCAGGGTGAAGACCGTGATCAGCGGCTTAGGCTTGGGCACGCCAGCGAGTGCCCACACCGGGACCCGAGCAAGCTTGGAATCGAATTCCCAAAGCGCACAGTCGAGAGCGTTGCGCGCGCCACACGGGGGTAATGCAATTTGAAGATCAGCGCGGCTCAAACCAGCTTCGACCGCCGGTCGTATCTCCTCGATCCCCGCGACCATGCGATCCTGGTCGTCGCCCGTGTAATAGACCCCGGCAGCCTCGCCGCGACCCTCAATACCGGCTTCGCGCACGGTCGCGATGATCGACGGCATCGCGTCGAAGACATAGCCGGCAATCCGAAAGGGCGCCGCGAATCGCATTGCGACCCGTTCGACCTGAAGGGTTCGCGCTGCGGTCGCCGTTGCCATGACCATGTCATAGCAATAGAAACTAAAGTTTCAAATACAGAAACGCTCAGGCGCTGCGATGGATGCCATCCTCGGTCAGGCGCCAACTCTTGCCCGCGGCGACGGCGAGTTGCTGGATTCCCGGTCCGGCGCAAACGGCGAGCACAGTACATGCATCAGCGCTCGTGCGGACGTAGCCGTGCGCCATGCCGCTGTCGAAATAGATCGAGTCCCCGGGCCCGAGTGAAAGCGGGGCATAGAGGTCGGAGTGGAGCTCCATGTGACCTCGGATGACGTAGAGATATTCTTCCCCCGCATGACGGACGAGGCCGCCCAGTTCCTCCACGCTCCGGGCCTGGACGTCGATGATGATCGGAATCATCATTTTCCCGAGGAGATCCGCGGCCGGATAGTGGTGGACGTGCTTCTCCGAATCGGCGTCCCATTCGTGCCCCGATCGCGTGACGCTGCGGCGTCCAACGGCGACTGGCGCGGTGGGCTGCTCGGCTTCCGAAATGATGTCCTTCAAATCGACATTGAGCGCCTGGGCGAGCCGGATGAGCTTGTCGTAAGTCAGCGCCATCTTGCCGTTCTCGAGCTTTGACAGCGTCGAATATGGCAGGCCGGCGCGAGCCGAGAGCGCGCGCAGGCTGAGGCCTTGGGCGAGGCGTGCCTGGCGGATCGCGCGGCTCGGGGCCGGCAGATCTGCATCGGCCACCTTACCCCCGGCACCCTCACTAATCTGTCCCCGAGATCCCACCATTTGAATAATCCTAGAAACCAGTTGCTATTCCTGAAACACTCGCCATGATGCCACCATTCTAGTGGGGAGAGCTAGAGTGATGGCCCGTCGAACCTTCGTCTATTTGCTAACCGGGGCCTCAGCGGCCGCCTGCGCTGTTCAGGGACACGCGCAAAATACAGCCACAGCGGCCGGTCCGGCCGCGGCGCGGCCCGATCGGGCCGCGGCCGATGAGAATGCGATCATCATCACGGCGCAGAAGCGCCCGCAGGCACTGATCGATGTCCCGCAGTCGGTGTCCGTCATTACCGGGGAGACGCTGGAAAACACTCATGCGCAGCGTTTGTCCGACTATCTGACCCGGATCCCAAGCGCGAACATCGTGGAAAGCCAGGCCGGCAATTCGCGGATTGTACTCCGGGGTATCAATACGGGTGGCGTCGGTGCGACCGTCGCCACCTACGTTGACGAGACTCCATTCGGCTCGGCGACAGCTCTCGCCAACGGCGCGATCCTGACTCCGGACATCGACCCCTCCGATCTCGCGCGTGTCGAGGTTCTGCGCGGACCGCAGGGCACACTCTACGGCGCCAACTCGCTCGGCGGCCTCGTCAAATTCGTGACGGTCGCGCCCGACCCGCACGCATTCGGCGGAACGGCGGAACTTGGGATCGAAGACGTCTCCCATGGCGATATGGGTTGGTGGGGACGGGCGGCGGTCAACGTGCCGTTATCCAGCGACACTGCATTCCGCGCCAGCGGCTTCTATCGGCGCGATCCGGGATACATCGACGATCCCCACTTCGGCCACGACGTCAATGACGGCAAGACTTACGGCGGCCGCTTGTCATTCATGGTTCGGCCGACGGAGCGGCTCAGCGTGCGCACATCCGTGCACCTGGAGAATATCCGGAGCAACGGAACGAACGAAGTCGACCTCGACCCGATCACATTGAAACCGGTGCGCGGCAGCCTCGAGCACACGCGGCTCCTGCGGCAGCCCAATGACATCGATTATCGCATCTACAACACGACCATCGACTATGATTTCGGGCCGGTGGCGCTGGTTTCGTCCACCAGTTACGGCACGCTTGACCAGTCGCAGATCGAGGACGCGAGCGGCGTTTTTGGTCCCGGAATCGGCGTGGACCAGCAGATGAAGCAGCGCCGATTCACACAGGAATTGCGATTGGCCTCGACCGGCAAACAAACGTTCGAATGGACGGCCGGCGGCTTCTATACGCGTGAGAAGAACCGTTTGGGCCAGAACCTCTTCGGGGCAGACCCGTCGACTGGGGATCCGATACCTGCGCTCGATGGCCTGATCATTGTCGATCTGCCATCACGCTACCGCGAATATGCAGGATTCGCGAATGCGACTTGGCACATTTCGCCGAGGTTCGACCTGACGGCCGGCGCTCGTTACAGCCG
>WNFK01210609.1_pt1 | contig 35709 bp, 28 predicted proteins | sample 5400281 | NCBI WGS metagenome assembly WNFK01 (sample SAMN13153350, study PRJNA577476) | soil metagenome | isolation source: 20 cm soil on Douglas fir-dominated hillslope | place: USA:California | collected 2013-09-17
TGGAGCCGGTCGTCGGAGGCGTCGCTCCCGAGCCGATCGTCGCCGCGCTCACGTTCTTCACACCGGTAGGCGAGCGCGACCTGCTCGAGCGGGCGCTCGATCAGTTGATCGCGCGCGCACTCAAGGACCCGCGACGCATCGGCTGGCGAGTGCAGGCGGTGCGGCTCGTCGCCGAATTGGAATCGTGGGGGGGGGATGAAGACCCTACAAATCGTTCCTGGCTCGTCACTGTGTTATTGAAGGACCCGACCGCCGAGGGCACGCGCGTCGCCGCTCCGCTCAAGACGCGGCTCGAGCAAGCGCCGCCCGCGGGTGCGGTCACGCGACTCGTCCTCGAGCTCACGGCGTTCGCGCCGGGGACGACGGAGCTCCAGCTCTTCGCCCGCGACGCCGTCGCCGCCGCGCGCGCCGGTCAGCGACGCGCGCTCGAGAGAGCCGCCCGCGAGATCCAGCAGCGGCTCAAGCGCACTTGTCTCTACCACGTCATCGAGGTCCAGCCATGGTCGCGCCTCCCAGAGCGCCGCTACGCGCTGATCGACTTCGAGCCCTGAACGTCCCCCAGCCCGTCGCCGTCGAGTGCGACGCGGAGGATCGCCCGCATACGGTCGACGGCGCCGTCGTCGAAGCCGTCCTCGAGAGCTGGCGCATCGATGACGAGTGGTGGCGCCAATCGATCACGCGATGCTATCACGAAGTGCTGCTCGATGGCGGAAAACGCGTCGTGCTGTTCGAGGACGTCGCCACCGACGAGTGGTTCGCCCAAATGCCGTGATGTACGCCGAGCTGCACTGCCACTCCGCGTTTTCATTTCTCGACGGAGCCTCGCTCCCCGAAGACCTCGTCGCGACTGCCCACGAGCTCGGCTACGCCGCCCTCGCGCTCACCGATCACAACGGTCTCTACGGCTCGATGACATTCGCCCAGGCCGCGAAGCCGCTCGGCCTCCAAGCGATCACCGGCGCCGAAGTGACGCTCGCGGACGGCGCGCATGTGACGCTGCTCGCCGAGACACCGCAGGGCTACGCGAACCTGTGCCGGTTGCTCACCGAAGCGCACCTCGGCGCCGACCGCCTCGACCCCCGGCTCGCGTTCGAGTCGCTCGTCGCGCGCCAGGAAGGGTTGATCGTGCTCTCGGGATGCCGGCGCGATGGTCTGTTACCGCGAACGCTCGAATCCGAAGGGCTCACGGCAGCGCGTCGTCTCGCCGAGCGATGTAAGGAGACGTTCGGGAAGGACCGGTTCTTCGTCGAGCTGCAGCGAAATCGAGTGCGGGGGGATTTGGCGCTGACGCGGGCGCTGATCGACGTCGCCCGAGCTTTGCACCTTGGCGTGGTGGCGTCTGGCGAGGTGCATTACCACCGTCGCGAGCGGCACCGGCTGCACGACGTCCAGGTCGCGATCCGTCATCGCACGACGCTCGACGGCGCCCATCGCGCTCGGCGGCCCAACAGCGAGTTTTACTTGCGGCCGCTGGAAGAAGTCGCCCTACTGTTCAAAGACTGTCCGGATGCTGTCGCCAATAGTTTGGCCATCGCCGAACGTTGCCGGGCCTTCGATTTGACGCGCGACCTCGGTTACACCTTCCCCGACTTCCGCGGAGCGGACCGCGCCCCCGCTCCGGTGGCGCTCGCCGAGTTGTGCCGCGCCCGAATGAGCGATCGCTACCCCGAAGACTCGATCCACCGCGCTGCTGCCGAGCGGCGGCTCACCGAAGAGCTGGCGCTCATTGAGCACCATCGCCTCAGCGGCTTTTTTCTGGTCTATCACGACCTGTTCGAGCTGGCGCGCGAGGTGGCGGCCGACGTGCGCCGCGGCTCTCGCCGCGCGTCCGGCAACCTTCTCCCGGGTCGGGGGCGCGGCTCGTCGGTATCGTCCATCGTCTGCTACCTGCTCGGCCTGTCGCACATCGACCCGATCGCGAACCGGCTCTTCCTCGGCCGTTTTCTGAACGAGACGCTCGCCTCGGTCCCCGATATCGACCTGGACTTCCCTCGGGAGATCCGCGAAGAGCTGATCCGCCGCGTCTACAAGCGCTACGGCGACGAGCACGTGGGCCTCGTCTGCTCTTTTCCCACCTACCGGCTGATCGGCAAAGCGCTCGACCTGCCGCTCGGAGAGATCGAGCTGGTGGCCAAACTGGCGGACCGGCGGTCGAGCGGACTGGCGGAAGAGCTGGAGCAGCTCCCGGGCTTCGCGGGACGCAAGGACGCGCCGCTTTGGAAGGAGCTGTGTGAATTAGCCGAGGAAGTCCGAGGACTGCCGCGGCACATATCCCAGCACGTCGGTGGGATGGTGATCTCCTCCCGTCCGCTCGTCGAGATCGTGCCGCTCGAGCGCGCCGCCATGGAAGACCGCGTCGTGTGCCAATGGGACAAAGACTCGTGCGACGACGCGCGCTTCATCAAGATCGACTTCCTCGCGCTCGGCATGCTGTCGCTCGTGGAGGAGAGCGTCGAGCTGATCGCGCGCAAGGAGGGCCAGCCTCCCGATCTCTCGCGCATCGACTTCGACGACGCCGCCGTGTACGACCGCATCTGCGCGGGCGACACCGTCGGTCTATTCCAGATCGAGAGCCGCGCGCAGATCCAGATGCTGCGCCGCACCCGCCCGCGCGACCTGGGCGATCTCGCCGTCGAGGTGGCGATCGTGCGACCCGGCCCCATCGTGGGCGGCGCGGTGAATCCGTACGTGCGGCGCCGCGAAGCGCAGCGCCACGCGCGGGAGGCAGGCCGCCCCTACGAACCGCCGGTCGATCATCCGCTGCTGCGAGAATGTCTCGGCGAGACCCTGGGTGTCATTCTCTACCAGGATCAGGTGCTCCAGGTCTGCCAGGCCCTCGCGGGATTTTCCTCGGGCCAGGCGGAGGCGCTGCGGCGCGCGATGAGCCGGCGCCGCTCGCGCGAGCTGATGGGCGGGTTCTGGGAGGAATTCAAGAGCGGCGCGATCGGACGCGGCGTCCCCGAGGCCACGGCCGAAAAAGTATTCACGCAGGTGATCGCGTTCAGCGAGTTCGGTTTCCCCAAGTCACATGCGGCGGCGTTCGGTCTGCTCGCGTATCAGTCGGCGTGGCTGCGGCATTACCACCCGACCGAGTATTACGTGGGCCTCTTCAACAACCAGCCGATGGGCTTCTACTCGCTCGACGTCCTGAGCCGCGACGCACAGCGCAACCAGGTCGCGATCCAGCCTCCTGACGTGAACGCCAGCGACGTCTGGTGCACCGTCTCCGGCACCGCTGTTCGGGTCGGGCTGGGCTTCGTGCGCCACTGGAGTGAGGAGACCGCGACCGCCACCGTACTCGAGCGTGAGCAGCGCGGTCCCTACCGCGGCGTGGGGGATTTCGTGCGGCGCGCGCCCCCGGGCTTGAAGCGTACGGCGATCGAAGCCCTCGTCTGGGTGGGCGGGTGCGACGGTTTTGGACTCACACGCCGGGAGCTGCTCTGGCAGGTGGGACTGTGGCTGCCCCCCAAGGCCGAACAGAGCGGCGATGGTCGCGGCCGTCGCCAGCTCGAGCTGCCTCTCGACCACCCCCACGAGCACCTGCGCTTCAACGGGCTCGTGGCCCATGAGCGTCTGCTCGCCGAATACGCCACGCTCGGGTTTTCAGCGGGCGCGCATCCATTCAGCCTGGTGCGTGAAGCACTGCCTCCGGGGATCGTGCCGAGCAATAAGCTCGCGACCCGGGAGGACGGCGCGCCGATCCAGGTCGCCGGGCTCGTCGTGGCGCGCCAGCGCCCCGAGACGGCCAAGGGGTTCGTCTTCGTCCTGCTCGAGGACGAAGCGGGGATGTCGAATGTGATCGTCCGGCCCGACGTCTACGACCGCTACCGCGCCGCGGTGCGGGGCGAGCCGTTCTTGTGGGTGCACGGCACGCTCGCCAAAGACGACGGGACGGTGAACATCCTGGCGGAGCAGGTCGAGGGACTGCAGTGCGGGGCCTTTCTCAAGACGATGCGCCGCGTGGCGCCGGACTCGAAGGATTGGGGGTGAGGCAACCCTGTCTCCTCAGCATGCCGAGCTCCGCGTTGGGATGACCAGCCGCGCGGGCAATGCGCGGATGCGTCGAGTCGCAGATTCCTTGGGGCGGGCGGGGTTCCCACGCGAGTCCCACAAAACGTCGTCGTCCAGGTGTCCATCCAAGCGCGCTGGGAGTTCGTGCCGGGACACTGAGCACCCGGTAGCGGAATCGGCAAGCCGTCGCCAACCTATGGTATGCGCCTTGTCCCCTGGCTTTGCCTGCTCGCGGCCTGCGGCGGTGCCCCTGCGCCATCGACACCCGCCCCGGCGCCCACTGGCCGCCCGACGAATGCCCCGGTGACGGTGGTGCTACGCTCGGCGCTCGTCAACGGCACCACGCTCGCCTACCGCCTCGTCGGGGACTCGGGCACGCCCGTCGTGTTCGTGCACGGCAGCCTCGGGGACGTCCGGGACTGGGACGCCCAGATCGCCACGTTTGCCCAGACGCACCGCGTGCTGGTCTACAGCCGGCGGTATCACCCACCCAACGCGCAGCAGAGCGACGACCAGACGTACTCGCCGAAGCTGCACGCCGAGGATCTCGCGGCGTTGCTGCTGCAGCTCGACCTCGCCCCCGCGCACGTCGTCGCCTCGTCGTACGGGGCGTACACCGCGCTCGTCCTCGCGCTCGAGCATCCCGAGCTGGTGCGCTCGGTCGTGCTCGGCGAGCCGCCGATCATGCCGCTGCTCAACCGCACCCCCCAAGGCGATACGCTGCGCCGCAACTACTTCACGCGAGTGCTCGATCCGGCGCGAGCCGCGTTCGCGCGCCGAGACTCCGTCGCGGCGCTGCGAGCCTTTGTCGACGGCGAGAGCGGCACTCCCGGGCGGTTCGACAGGGTCTCGGCAATCGCCCGCGGGAGGATGCTCGCCCAGGCGTTCGAGCTGCGCCAGGAGATGCTCGCCAACCGCGAACAGTATATGCCGCCGCTGCCATGCGCCGAGCTCGGCGCGCTCCACACGGGTGTGCTGCTCGTGAACGGGGACCGGAGCGCACCCGTGTTCCACGCCATCACCGCCGAGTTGGCGCGCTGTCTGCAGAACGACTCGACCGCCACGATACCGGGCGCCGATCACGCCATGCACGCAACGAACCCGGCCTACTACAATCAGGTCGTCCTCCGCTACCTCGCCACGCACTGAATGGGCGCGAACACCGTCATGCCGCTCGTCGCGGCGCTGCTGCTCGCCTCGCCGGCGGTCGCGGCACAGTCCCGCAGCGACCAACTGCTCTGGGCTGCTCGGCAGCACATGGCGAAGCAGCAACTCGACAGCGCCGAGGTAGAATTGCGCTCGGCGCTCGAGCTGGCGCCGTATCAAGTAGACAGCGCCTTCGTCATCGCGTGGCGGGGCGCTCTCGCATACCTGCGCGGCAACGACAGCCTCGCGCGCGAGGACTTCCGACAGGCCGCCAACCTCAACGCTCGCATTGCCATGCCCGGCCTGGACCAGATCTCGCCCGCCGCGGCGAGCGCCTTCGACGCCGAAATGCGAGCCGGCCGAATCTACGAGGGCATGTCCCTCGAGCAGCCACCGAAACGGGTCTCTGGACCCGTCATCGTTTACCCGCCGGATTTGCGGCGGCGTGGCGTGTCGGGGCGCGCCACGCTCAGCATTGTGATCGACTCGCTCGGCCATGTCGAATCGCGGTCGATCCAGATCATTGAAACACCTGACTCTGGGTTTGTCGGGCCTTTGAAGGAGATGATGCTCGGCACGACCTTCACACCGGGGCGCACCGGTGGCCACCCGGTGCGGAGTTTCGTCAATCTGTCGTTCAATCTCAGCCCTCCCTCCGGGCCCAGGTTGAGCGCGACTCAGCTCAGCAGCGCCGCGCGCACGCAGCTCGCGGCCCGTCGCCCCGACAGCGCCCTCGCTCTGGTCACCGAGGCACTGGACCCCGGCACGAGCGCGACACCCGGCGAGCGAGTCTACGCGCTGTTCGTGCAGGGGCTCGCCCTGAAGGCCAAAGGCCGGGACAGTCTCGCGTCGGCCGCTTTCGACTCGGGGACAGCCGGCTACCGCGGTCTCCTCGCGCGCGGCGTGGATCTCGCGCCGTTCCTGCGCTGGGCACGCCCAGCGCGACGGGGGTCGATGAGCAACCCGCGCTCGTCACGCACCCGCCGATTCGCTACGCCCCCGAAATGCAGGCGCTCCGCATCGGGGGAACATTGATCGTCGAAGCGACGCTCGATACGACGGGTCACGTGATTCCGGGCAGCGTGAAGATCGTTCAGACGCCGAACCCCGTGTTCAACGAAGAGGCGCGGCGCATTGTACTCGCCGCCTCGTACCGCCCCGCGCGGCAACACGGGAAGGCGGTGCGGACCACGATCCGGCAGCCAATCACCTTCGCACCGTATTGAGGCCCTAGCATGGAGCAGGCCACACTCGCCGGCGGCTGCTTCTGGTGTCTCGAAGCCGTCTTCCAGCAGCTGCGCGGCGTGACGAAAGTCGTGTCGGGATATTCCGGTGGGAGCGTTCCCAATCCGTCGTACCAGGCTGTCTGCACCGCGGTGATCGCGCCCAAGGTGGCGAAACTGCGGACCAAGTATTTCGAGAAGTTGAAGGCCTGATCAAGGAGCGATCGATGAAGATTCCGGCACTACTTCTGTTGCTCGGGGCGGCTACGTCGGCGGCGGCGCAGGCGCCGCCCGCAGGCGCCAGCACGCCCTTCGTCGTCGAGTACTACTACACGGCGCGGTGGGGCTTCGCCGACGAGTTCATCCGCTTGTTCAAAAAGAATCACTACCCGGTCTTGCAGCGGCAGAAGGAGCTGGGGAACATCCTCGAGATCAGGGCTGAGGCGCCGCGGTTCCACGGCACTGAGGACGGTCGTTGGGATTACCGAATCACGCTGGTCTGGAAGAACGCAGCCGCCCCGCACGACGCGTTCCCCGAGACCGAGCTGCGCCGGCTGTTCCCCGATCAGGAGACCTTCCGGCGCGAGGAACAGCGGCGCTTCGAGATCCTGTCCCGGCACTGGGACGTGCCGGTGGTGCTGGTGGACCTGACGAAACCCTAGCTCGCCCGGCTTTTCCCCAAATACGCCCGCACGAGCGGCGCCACCCGGCGCCGCACTAATGCCGTGCGCAGCTGTTCGCGCTCCTCGGGCGTCACGTCCACCAGTACGTTCTCCCCTCTCCCTTCTCCCGCTTTGACCGCCACCGGGACGCCGTCGCGATACAGAATCCGGTTGGTCGCGATGGCAGGCACCGCATCACCCGGTGTCAGGATCCCGATGAGGTTGAGGGGATCGGCGCCGCTCACGGCCACCAGCTCGCCGGTCGCCTGCTCGCGCCGCACCGAGCGCAGCAACCCGATCGCTTCCGGGAGCGCGTACTGCTCGCCGGAGAACCCGCCGACAAACCGGCCTCCACGCACCTCACCGCGCGCCTCGAGCCGCCGGAACACGCGTAGCACGTCGCGCCAGGGGGCGAGCAGACTCTCCCGTTGCACCAAGCGCCGGAACACGACGCCATAGCGGCGCAGCAGCTGCCACGCGATCGCTTCGGCGATCTGCTCTTCGGGAAGAACCGAGCGGTGCCGCACCCGCGACCAGCGCCCCGCCGTCTCGACGCCGAACGCCGCAACCCGGCCGCGGCGCCGATAGCCCCCAATCGGCTTGCGTCGCGCCGACGGCACGAGCAGCGCGCGCAGTCCCGCGAAGCTGTCCGACGTCACGAGCCCCCACGCGACGAGCTCACCCAGCCCCTTTTCGACTTCGGTCCGGAGCAGGCCCGTGCCGTTCACCAGGTCGCCGAAGAACGAGGCCCCGCGGTCGTCCAGCGTCGTGAGCAGCGCGCGCGCGGTGTGCGACAAGGGCAGCGTTGCCGGGTCGAGGTCCGGCGTCGCGGCCTGCCATACGGCTCCCCGCTCGCGCCGGAAGAGCGCGATCGGCGTCGTGCGAATCGGCCCCGACTTGCTCCGGGTCCCACCTTCCGTGTTCGGAGCGGCGGTGAGCCGCCCCCAGGCTATCTCCCCCGACAGGCACAGGCCGTCGAGCCAGAGCGGATCGTAATCGGCGAGGCGAGCGGGGAGGACGTCCGATTCCCAAGCCCCGGCAGCCAACTCGTAGCCGTCGAGTAGATCGAGCACCGCCGCGAGACCCTCCGGACCCTCGGCGTTGGCATCCGGCGCGACGCGCTGCCACCGGAACAAGAAGCGCAGGAAATCCGCGGCCGTAACCGGCTCGATCTCCTTCCGCAGCCGGTCGAGCGTGTAGCGGTGCGCGCGTGCCAGCAGCCGTCGCTCGCACCACTCGGTCCCTTGCATGCCCGGTGAGAAGCGCCCGCGCAGCGCGAAGCCTTCATGCTCCAAATCCACGAGCGCGATGTCGATGTCTCCGGTCGGGATTCCGAGCACCGTCCCTATCTCCACCGCGGTCGTTGGGCCAATCACCTCGAGCCTGCCGCGCACCAGCTCGCGCAGCGCGTCCTCGCGCGTCCACGTCTTGGCGCGATCGCGCTCAGGGACTGCCACCGCAGGCTCGAGCGCGCCCGTGGGGAACGCGGCCGCGAGCATCGGGACCCGCTCGGCGGCGACCCAAAGGCGCCCATCCAGTGTCGCTGCGCGCCCGGCGCTTCGCAGGTCGTCGTACAACGGCGCCCATTCCTTGTGGACGGGCGCAGCCCCCATGACCAATAGCGCGTCGTGCAGCTCATCACGGTCTTGCGGATCCGGCCAGGCCTCTTCGCGCACGCGTGCGATCGCGGCCGGATCGAGCGTCCCGAATTTCTCGGCGGTCTTCACGTCGAGGCCGCGCCGCGTGATTACGGCCTGCGTGCGGCGCTCCTCGAGCGGCGCGTCGTCGAGGAACGCGTAGGGGCGGGCGTTGAGGACTTCGTGGCACAGCGGCGACGGCTCGGGCGTGTCCCGCGCCACCATCTTGTACTTTCCGGCCTCCATCCCCTCGAGCACGTGCTGTAAGCCGGGAAAGTCCATCGCCTCGAGCAGACAGTCGGCGATCGTCTGGTTCACGAGCGGGTGGTCGGGGATGTCGCGGTCGCCGACGAGATTCTCGGGGCAGGCCAGCTGGTCGGGGAAGACGGCGGCAACCAAGTCCTCGGCGTCCATCCGTTGCAACGGCGTGGGGACCTTCCTGCCCCCCCGGAACCGCAGCACGGCGAGCGCGCGCGTCGCGTTCCAGCGCCACCGCGTGCCGAACACCGGCGCGTCGAGCATCGCCTGAACGAGGAGATGTTCCGCGGTTGCCGGCTTCAAGTACGAGAACACCTCGTCCAGCGGGAAGCTGTGTTGAGCGCCGAGCGACAGAATGATCGCGTCTTCGGTGGCCGCCGCCTGCAGCTCGAAGTTGAAGCTGCGGCAGAACCGCTTGCGCAGCGCCAGTCCCCAGGCGCGGTTGATGCGACTCCCGAAGGGCGCGTGCAGCACCAGCTGCATCCCGCCGGCTTCGTCGAAGAAGCGCTCCAGTACAAGACACGCCTGCGTCGGGATGACGCCAAGGATTTGCTTGGTGGCCGCCAGGTACTCGACGATCTGGCGGGCAGCCGCGTCCACGAGACCGATCGTCTCCAACAACCAGCCGATCGCCGCCGGCGCGTCGCTCAGCCGTTCGTCCACGTCCTGCCGCAAGCGCGAGACTTCTTCAGACAGCTCGATCGTCCGGCCCGGCGCCTCGCCCAGCCAGAATGGGAGCGTGGGAGGCTGTCCTTTGGCGTCGGACACGCGCACCAGGCCCGACTCGACCTTCACGACCTGATACGAGGTATTGCCGAGCTGGAAGATGTCGCCCGGGTTGCTTTCGATCGCGAAGTCTTCGTTCAGCGTGCCGACGAAGGTCTCCGTCGGCTCGAGCACGACCCGATAGTCGCCCAAGTCGGGGATCGCGCCGCCCGAGGTAATGGCCGCGAGCCGTGCCCCACGGCGGCCCTTCACACGGCGGTTCACGCCGTCGTAATGGAGGTGCGCGGCGCGCCGTCCGCGCCGCGTGGTGAATCCCTCCGCGAGCATCTGGACGACGTCGTCGAATTCGCGCCGCGTCAGGTCGCGGTAGGGATACGCCGATCGGACGAGGTCGAAGAGGGCGTCCTCGTTCCACTCTTCGCACGCGGCCGCCGCGACGATCTGCTGCGCCAGGATGTCGAGCGGCTTGGCGGGGATGATCAGGCGGTCGAGCCGCCCCTCTCGAGTCGCGCGCACCAGCGCCGCGCACTCGATCAGTTCGTCGCGGGACAGCGGGAACAGTCGCCCCTTGGGTACCGACGCCAACCGGTGGCCCGAGCGCCCCACCCGCTGCAGCAGGGTCGCGATCGAGCGGGTGGACCCGACCTGGATCACGAGGTCTACCGTGCCGATGTCGATGCCCAGCTCCAACGAGGCGGTGGCGACGAGCGCCTTGAGCTCACCGCGCTTGAGCCGCTCCTCCGCCTCGAGCCGCTTTTCGCGGGACAGACTGCCGTGGTGGCTCGTCACCTGGTCGGCGCCGAGGCGCTCCGACAGCTGCATCGCGAGCCGCTCGCACAGGCGCCGCGTGTTCACGAACACCAGCGTGGTGCGGTGTGCGGCGATCAGCTCCGCGATGCGGGTGTTCACTTCCTCCCACACCTCCCCCGCCATCACCGCTTCGAGAGGCGAAGCCGGGATCTCGATCGCCAAGTCGAGCGTGCGCGCGTGCCCCGAATCGATGATCGCGGGGGGCGGGGCGCTCGTGCCGACCAGGAAACGGGCGATCTCTTCGATGGGCTTCTGCGTCGCCGACAGACCCACCCGCTGCGCGCGCTTCCCCGTCAGGGCGTCGAGCCGCGCCAGCGAGAGCGCCAAATGGCTGCCGCGCTTGTCGCGCGCGACGGCGTGGATCTCGTCGACGATGACCGTCCGCACGGTGCGCAGCATGTCGCGCGCCCGCGCCGAGGTGAGAATCAGGTAGAGCGATTCGGGCGTGGTGACGAGGATGTGGGGCGGCTGTTTCAGCATCGCCTGACGGTCCGCCTGCGGCGTGTCGCCGGTGCGGAGCAGGGTACGCACGTCCACGTCCGGCAGTCCCGCGGCCTCGAGCCCGGCGCGAATCTCCGCCAGCGGCTCCGCGAGGTTCTTCTGGACGTCGTTGGAGAGGGCCTTCAGCGGTGAGACATAGAGCACCTGCGTCTCGTCGCGCAGTGTGCCATCCAGTCCCTGACGCAGCAGCGAATCGATGGCAGAGAGAAAGGCGGCGAAGGTCTTACCGGACCCGGTCGGCGCGGCGATCAGCACGTCGCCGCCGCGTTGGATCAGGGGCCAGGCCCGCCGCTGTGGCTCCGTCGGCTCGGCGAAGCGGGCGCCGAACCAGCCTCGAATGGATGAGTGAAAACCGGTGAGAGCCATGAGACCGAATATACCCCGAAGTCTAGCCCGGCGCCTCCTGCAGAGAAGCCCCGCGCAGCGCAGCAATCCGCTCGATCGTCTCGCCGATCTTGTTGTTCGGCGTCGAGGCGCCGGCCGTGACACCGATCGTCAGCGGGCCATCCGGGAGCCAGCGATCCTGCCGGGTCTCCTCGTGCTCACCCACAGGCCGGTGCCGGATGGCGCCCGCCTCAACGTCGATGCAGGTCGCGTCGGCGATGTGATAGGTCGCCACCTTCTGCTGGCAGATCGCCGCCAGGTGCGTCGTCCTGCCGCTCCTGGGTCGCCGAGCAAATCGTGTCGAACGTGCGGAAATGCTCGCCGAGCGACGCCTCACCCCACCTCCGCCCCATACTCTTCCCGATCTCGGCGGCGATCGCGAGCGATTCTCCCGACAGCATCGTCGTCTGGTTCGCGACGCCGACCCGCTCGAGATCGCGGTCGGGGTCGAAGCCCGGCGACATCTTCTCCGCAAAGCGCTTCACGAACCCGTCCTTCGTCCCCCGTCCCTCGATGTACTCGCACACCACGTGCGCCTCGGTCATGTCCCGCACGACGATGTATCTGCCGTCCGGATGCTTGTTGACCTGGCTCGAGGTAGCCTTCGTCTCTTCATGGTAGTTCTTGCCGTGCACCAGCGCCGTGAAGCCGTCGCGCGCGTACGACTCCACCCGCTTCCACACGTTCAGCACCGAGCCACACGTCGTGTCCACGAGCACGCACCCGATCGCGCGCAGCCGCTCGAAATCCTTGACCGTAACGCCGAAGGCGGGAAGAATCACCACGTCGGCGGGGCTGACGGTGCTGAAATCGAACTCGCCGCCGTCGGGGCGGTGCAGGAACTGCACGCCCATCGCTGCGAGTTTATGGTTGACGTGAGGGTTGTGGATGATCTCGCCGACGAGGAACGTGCGCTTGCCCGGGAACTTGGTGCGAGTCTCGTAGGCATACTCGACGGCCCGGTCCACACCGTAGCAGAAACCGAACTCCCCGGCGAGCCGGAACGTCAGGTCGCCGACGCGCAGCACGTATCCGGCGCCGCGGATGGCGTCGACGACGCGGCTGTGATAGTCGGCGGTGAGGGCGCCTTCGATGGCGCCCTTCAAGCCAAAGCCTTTACGGAAGTAGGTCTGTTCCACGGTGGCCTTCAATCTAACCGCACGCCCCGTCCGCCGCGGATGGCGTCGAGCACCCGCTGCACTTGCCAGCCGTCGCGGAACGTCGCGGGCTCGCCGTCCGCCACTCCGCCACCGATCACCCCCACCAAGTCGCGCAGCAGGCGCACGAACGACCGCGCCCACATGTTGTTCGGCTTGGTCTTTTCCCACAGGTCGTCCGGCGCCGAGACGTCCTCCAGAGGGCCCCCGCCTTTCCCGAGCTCCAGCTTGGTCTCTCCCGTGAGCAGCAACGTGCCCTCGCTCCCGGTCACCTGCCCCAGGTGCCCAGGACCGTGGTGCGCCACGGTGCTCAGGGTGATGGTGGCGACGGCACCGCTCGCCATGCGCAGCACGCTGCTCGTGAAGTCGTCCGCCGTGACGGGTCGCTTGACGCCGCTCCCATCGGTGCGCTCCCCCACGAACGTCTCGACGAGCCCCGCGACATAGGCGACTTCGCTGCCCGTCCAGAAGCGGCACAGGTCGATCAGATGGGAGCCCACCGCGCCCAGGATGCCGCCGCCGCGCGCGCCGTCGAACCACCAAGTCCAGGGCGCGTCCTGCGCCTGGGGGCGTCCGTCACCGCGCAGGTAGGGCTTGAGTGACAGCTCGATGTGTCGGACTTCGCCGATCGCGCCGCTCCGGATCAGCTCGCGTGCCCGCCGGCGATTCGGCTCGTAGCGCAGCTCGTGATCGACCCAGGCGAATCGGTCGGAACGCTGGCCGGCCGCGGCGAGCATCTGCGCCGCTTCGTACGCGTCGAGCGCGGTCGGCTTCTCGCACAGGACGTGCTTCCCCGCCTCGAGCGCCGCGATCGCGTAGCGCGCGTGCGAGTCCGGCGTGGACGAGATGATGACCAGGTCGACATCGGCGCTGCGCGCCACCTCGACGCCGTCATCGAAGACGTGCGGCACCCCAAACTCCCGCGCCGCGGCCTCGGCGTTGGCCCGCCGGCCGCTCGCGATCGCCGTCGCGCGCGTCCCCGGCACGAACGCGAGGGCCGGAAGCTGGACCCGCCGCGCGAATCCCGATCCGATGAACCCTATGCGGACCGTCATGGCACGAACCGGCACGGCACGGTGTCGCTCGGTGGCGGGAGCGGAACGCCGGCGAACACGGCGTCGAGCGTGGCGCGGACGCCGCTTTCGAGCCCCGACCCCCGTACCCGGCCCGCGAGCCCATCAGCGGCCACCGTGAGCTCGACTGCGCCGCTATCGAGCGACAGACCGTGGGCCATGTCGACCTTCATGTAGCGCACGGCGACGTTGGCGCCGCGCTGCGTGATCGAGTCGCCCAGCAGGATGAGGGGAAAGGAGCCGTTGGCGAGCGAATCGCCGCGGCGCACCAGCGCCAGCACGCCGTCGCCGCTCTCGTCGGCCGCTTGCAGCAGCAGCGACGAACCGCCGCCGCTGCAGCGGTGCGCCACGGCAGGGACCGTGAAGAAGACAGAGTCGGCGTGGGGACGGGCGATGGTCGCGCGCAGGCGGGACGGCTCATCGGCCGTTCCGCCCCCCCCGCACGCAGACGCCAGCGCCACGACCAGCAGGCGTCTCAGGGCGCGGCGACCCCGAGCGCCGCCCGTGCCGCTTCCGGGCCGAGAGTGTGCGGGGCGAGCGCCGCGACGAGGCCCCCGGGGAGTGGTCTGGGTTTGAGGTTCTTACGGTCGACGCAGACGAGGACCATCCAGCCTGCCGCGACGAGGGTCGAGCTGTCATCGCGCAGAACGTCGAAGTTCAGTGTCATGGATTTGGTGCCGACTCGGCCGACGTAGGCCGCGACCCGCAAGCGGTTGTCGAGCCGCGCCGGCCTGTAGAACTCGCTATGCACCGCTTTGCGGGGCAGGAATACGTCATAGCGGTCGAACATCTCGGCGTAGGCGAGCCCGCAGTTCCGGAACAGCTCCGTCTCGGCGATCTCGAAGAACCGCACGTAGGACCCATAGAAGATGATGCCCGCGAAGTCCACGTCGGACCAGCGGACATACTCTTCGATCAGGAATGGCCCGGGCGTCATGCCCGGGGAAGGTAGGATGCTACCGGGTGGTGCGAAAGCCGTCCAAGCCGTACGCCTTGAGGCGGCGCCACAACGTGGTGCGGCTGATGCCGAGCCGGCGCGCCGTCTCGGCGAGCTTGCCGCTCGGCGGCGAGGATCGCCGCCTCGCCAAGTGGCTGCGCGCCACTCTTCAGCGCCGCGAAGCGGGCGCCGAGATTCTGCAGCCGGTTGCGCACGTCACCGTTCTGCCCGTCGATGACGCGACGCGCGGCGGAGTTGGCGAACAGCACTCTGCCCTGGGAGTCGAAGACCACGATTCCTTCGCCGACCGAATCGATCACGGCCCTGGCGAGAGGAGAGAAGGCGGGGGGCACCGCAGCTGCGACAGGTTTGTCGATCATATGTCAGTTACACCTCAGTACAAATTCGCGCGTCACAAGGTTTCAGGCCGCACCAGGGGGCGTGTTAGGGTCGTGTCAGGGTGAGACGCCCATCTAGCCCAAAAGGTTGCGGTTGCCGCCGCGCTCCACGGACTTTATTATTGACCACCAGGACAGATACGTGCCGAAAGACTCCGCCCCCAGCCGTTCCGCGATTCTCGCTGCCGCCGTCCATACCTTGAAGCGCGGCGGCATCGAAGGGTTCACCCTCGATGGGGTGGCCCGTCGCGCCGGCGTAGTCAAAGGGCTGGTCCTCTATCACTACGGATCACGCGGCCGATTGCTGCACACCGCGGCGACGGAGGTCGCGAATGAGCGCGCTGCGGGGCTCGCGAACGCCTTGGCGCGCGGTGCGGGCACGGTGGCGGTGGATGCCTGCTGGGAGGAGCTGCGCCGCCAGGCGGAGGACGGCACCGCTCGCGCCTGGCTGGGGTTATGCGCCGCCGGCCTCATCGAGGATCGGAGTAGCGACGCTGATCTCGAGAGCACGGCCCGGCAGGCGGTGCTGGATGGGTGCGCGACCGCGCTCGCCGCCGGTGCGCCTTTAGCCGAACTGCGTGACGCCTACCACGCCCTTTGGCTCGCCCTTCTGGATCTCAGCGACGACGCCGGCCCCGCCGGTTAGCCGCGCCCCTCGCCCGGTTGCGGTCGCCGCGAACGAGCCCCCGCAGGCCTTCCCGCAATTCTTCGAGTGATGACGCACGCACTGCGTCATGTTTTCCGCGCGTGACAGTGAAACGGACGGGCCGGTCCAGGGGCGGGACGTCCCGGGTCTGGAGGCGGCGCGCCTGCCCCTCCTTGAGCCGCATCCGCACCACCCCGACTCCTTGTTCGACGTCGTAATCGAGCGGCACTCGGTCGCCGTACAGGTTCACCGAAGCTGGCAGCGCGTCCAGCCGGTGGCGCTCTGCCTCTGGAATGGCGGCGTCCGGATCGAGCACGACGCGAGCCGCGATGAAGTCATCCCACGACAGCACGTGCGCGAGTTGCCGTGCAATCTGCTCGGCGAGCCGGTCACCCTGGGCCTGCGCCAACCGGCCCCCCGAGCGCCGCCAGAAATGGCCGAAGCGCTCCAGGGCGCGGCGGAGCTTGCCCTGATCGGGGTGCGGCGTCTCACCGGCGAGCAGCGCCTGAACGAGCGCATGCCGGGCGGTCTCGGCCAGGTCGGTTGGAAACGGGCTCGGCAACGGCTCGACCTCGCGCTCCAACGTGAACCCCCCGTAGACCACCGTCCGCACCGCCATCAACCCTTCGCGCCGCCGCTGCCGCTCGAACACCACCGCCGGCGGCCCGCGCCTGGCGTAGCGCCTGATCGCCCGTTCCGGGATCTGCGTCCCTTCGATGCTCGCCCGCGGCACCCCGAACCGGTCGGCGAAGTACCGCAGCGTCCCGGCGACCGCCCCCCAACTGCCGCACACCGAGCTACGGCTAACGCGCGCCTCGCGACCGTCAGCAGTTTCCTCGTCGATCACGAGGTCGAATGGCATGATTGTGGCCAAAAGGTCAGCAAAGAGCGCGAGGGCCTTCTGGTCGGCGTACGGAAGGCGCTCGGGTAACGGGACCTCGAGTTGCCGGTATACGGAGGCAGTCCCCAAGGCAACGTCCTCGATCGCCTTCACCAACACGCCTCGCCCCTCGGCCCAACCATCGATCTCTTCGCGAAACAGGTGCCGCGGCAGGCCGTAGACCTCGCCCAAGTAGCCGTGCTTGTTGACCGCCTCGGCGTACACGTTGTACGCCGTGAGGTGGTCGGACCCGGCCAGGATCAGCCCCTTGAGCTCCCGCTCTTCCCGCGTCATGCGGTGCAGCGACTCGATGTTGGCCGCCACTGCTACCATCGGAATGAGGGGCGCATCAGCGTGATAGAGCAGCTCGCCCCACGGCCGCTCCACGGGCATCGCCTCGACCGAACGACCGTAACTCGTTAGCCTACCGTTCTCTATGAGAGCCCGCTCGGTCAGAAGCGTGACCGCCTCGCGGTAAGCGCGGCGGTCGAGGGGAACCGGTAGGTCCAGGTCAGCGGCGTCCACGCCGATCGCCGCGCAGGTGATCGCAACGCGCTCCGCGTCGCCCGCGAGCTGGAACTCGGGAGGCGTGGGTCGCAGCTCTTCAAAGACGAGGTCCCGATCGCTCAGGATGTACACCTCGCCTGCTTCGACGCGGCCGTGCACGCGCCCGGCCATCTGCAGGATTTCGTTGGCGCCGAGGTAGAGACGGGTCAGCACGTTCTTGCCACGCTCCACGACGTTGGTGTAGCGGGCATCGTAGATCACGACCGTGTCGAGACCGCGGATATTGAGGGCCGATTGACCCGCCGCCGTCATGGCGAGGAGGAACGGGCGTTTGACCAAACCGTCAAGAAAAGGCCGGATCACGCGGATCGGCTCGCCACCGTGATAAAAGGCGGTGGCGAGTGCTTGCCAGCGGTCGCCCAATTCGCGCGCGATCTGTTCGACTTCCGCCCGAGTGGGCACGAACACCGCCACGCCGCGGCGTTCCCGCAGCACGCGTTTCATGAACCGCTCGCTCAGGAACTCGAGTGGCTTCTGGGCCAGCACCTGGACATTGGCCGCCTTGGCGGGGTCGAACGCGCGCGTCTCGAGGACTTCGGCTGAGTCTAGGTAGTCCTCGTAGAACGCGGGGTCCACCGTGGCCGAGAGCCAAATGAAGCGGCAGCGGGCTCGCTTCCCCAGCGCCAGGCAGAGCTCCATCTCGGCAGAGGTCTGATGGATCTCGTCTACGACGAGGGTGTCCTGGGCTGTGATGAGCCCATCCTGGAACCAGCGCCGCGCGATTCCGGTGGTGATGATGACCACGTTCCACGTGGGGGTCTCCGGCGTCGCCTCCCGCTCGCGGTTCACGACACCCACCTTGAGAGGCGCCTTGAGGATCGTCGCCGCGACGCTCCGAATCGCCAGCGTCTTCCCGGTCCCCGTGCCCGCGACGATCCCGAACCCCCCGCCGTCCCGCGCTCCGGCGAGGCGCCGGATGTCGTCGCCGTGCTCGCGCTCCAGGATGGTTTCGATGTTGAGCCCGAGCGCCAGCTCGATCGTCTCGCACGCGGCGCGGGTCGGCGCGATGACGATCACCCGCCCGGTGGCGGGCTCGGCGGCGAGATAGGCCTGGGGATCGGGGGGAAGGAAGTGGTCGCGGGGGATACGCACACCCGCAATATTAGGCCCTGCGCCCCCGGGTGTGCACCCCGCCCCGACCGAGAGTCAGCGCCGCAGCCGCCGCAACCCTAAAAAAAGCGGGAGGCGTGCGTGTGCGCCTCCCGCGAAGAGCCGCGCGGCGACCCTGGCCTAGGGCGCCAGGCGCCGCCTCCGGACGGCTGCCACTCTCACGCGTGCATCCGGAAGCACGGCTCCGAATCCTTACCAACGGTGATGCCGATGGCGCGGCCGGCCCCGCAGGACAAACACGCCGGCCGGACGATACCGGCGCACCACCACGATCGTGGGACGAGCGTCGTACACGACGTAGCGGCGGTAAGGGTAGTGGTACTGGTAGCGGTATCCGTAGCCGTACGGACGAGGGTGGTACGCCACGAACGGCGCACCGAAACCGACCGACACGCTGACGCGCGTCTGCGCCGCTAGCGAACCGGCACCCATCGCCACCACGAGAGCAAGCACTGCGAATGTGCGTTTCATGGGATCCTCCTCCCGCGCCTCCCTAGGGAAGACCCGTGCCAGGGCCGGAGCGGTCACCTAACTGCTTTGTGCGCAACGGATTTCAAGGTGGGACCGGGGGGCGGCGGCGCTGCGCGAGTGTCCGCCTCCGGGTACAGTCGGGAGTCAGTCGCCCAGGCTGATGCCGATGTCGCGCGCCGTGATGAGGGTGTCGGAATCCAAGGCGACTCGTTTCGGCGTGGCAATCGCCTGGGCGATCGGCACCGCCCCGATGGTGGGAGGCTGCAGGGCGACCATGTAGCCGAACTGACGCTCGGCGATGAGCCGCACGGCGGCGGCGCCGAATCGCAGCCCGAGCAGGCGGTCGAACGTCGTGGGACTGCCGCCGCGCTGCAGGTGACCGAGCACGAGCGAGCGCGTCTCCTTGGCGGTCATCTGCTCGATCGAGTGCGCGACCTTGTCCGCGATGCCGCCGAGCCGCTGGTGCTCCGGGTCGATCAGCGAGACGGAGCCGCCCTTGGGCGCCGCACCCTCCGCGACGACGACGATGCTGAAGTGGCGCCCCTCGGCTTCGCGTCGGCGAATCTTGTCACACACCTTCGTGATGTCGAACGGGATTTCCGGAATCAAGATGACGTCGGCCGAGCCCGCGATCCCCGCGTGGAGCGCGATGAATCCCGCGTAGCGACCCATCACCTCGACCACCATGACGCGCTCGTGGCTTTCGGCGGTGGAGTGGAGTCGATCGATCGCGTCGGTGGCGGTCGCGACGGCGGTATCGAAACCGAACGTGGCGACCGTGCCGCCGACGTCGTTGTCGATCGTCTTGGGAACGCCGACCACAGGAATGCCCTTCTGCATGAGCTGCAGCGCGATCTTCAGCGAACCGTCGCCGCCGATCGTGATGAGGGCCTCGAGCCGTAAGGCGTGGAACGCGGCGACGAGCTCGTCGGACCGGTCGCGCTCCTCCCAGATGCCGTCGGGGCGCTGCCGGCGCCACTTGAACGGATCACCGCGGTTGGTCGTGCCGAGGATGGTGCCGCCCAGGTGTGTGATGCCCCGCACCTGCGCCGGACCGAGGGGAACGACTTCATCGTCACCCAACAGGCCGTCGAACCCGCGCCGGATGCCGACGCACTCCCAGCCTCTATTGGAGGCAGCGAGGACGGCTCCGCGAATAACGGCGTTGAGACCCGGCGCGTCGCCGCCGCCGGTGGAAATCGCGATCTTCACCGCGCGCCGGAGGCGGCCTGCTTCACGAGGCGCACGACTTCACCGGGCTCGGCGTGGCGCCGGGCGCTCTTTTTGGAGAATACCGCGCGGCCGTCGACTTCCACCTCGAAGACGCCGCCCGAGGACTGGATGAGCTTCACTTCCGCGTGGGGAAACACGTCGCGAATCTCGGCCGCCAGACCGGTGGCCCGGGGTTCGTAGTTTCAGACGACGCAGTATTCGATCGTGACCTTCATGTCGTAAACGATAGCCGTGCTTGACACGCCGCGCCACGTGCCCGAGCTTGCGCCACACCCTCTATGAAGGCCGCCCTCTCGCTCCGCGTCGTCGTGTCCCTGGTCGGGCTCGCGTCCTTCGGAGCGGGCGTCCTGGCCTACGCGCGCGGCACCGCGCCCGTGGGCGAGAACCTGGCGCTCACCGGCGTGGCGTTGGTCGTCGCCGCGGCCTTGTCGCGCCGCTACGGCATCGCGCTCCCTGGCAATGGATTCTCTTCGTACGTCGTCGGCGTGATGCTGTACGCCATCCTCGACCGCGGCTGGGCCTTCGCCGCGGTGGTCGCGCCGTTCGCGATGCTCGTCGGCGACATCCCCCTGCGGCGTCTGCCGTTGCGCGCGGCGCTCAACAACGCCGCACACCTCACCATGGGCACGACGCTCGTCGGTTTGATGTACGAGCGCGCGGGCGGCCAGACGGGCGCGGGGGCCCTGACGGCCGGCAACGTCGGGCTCGTCGCCCTGGCGATCGTCGTCCTGCCAATGGTAGTGAACGGCACCTTCTATCTCGACCTTGCCGTCGCGAGGACGATGGCCTGGGTGGACGCACGGCTCACGCTGCGTTGGGAGACGATCATCTATCTGGCGTCTGTCGGGCTGGCCCTGGCGTGGCTCGCGCTGGTGCACGTCTCGATGCCCTCCGGACCTACCGCGCTGGTGGCGGGCGGGCTGCTCATCGCGACGGTCGGCAGCCTCTACGTGACCCGGCTCGGCGTGCATGCCGATGAGCTCCGCCTCGTGCAGCGGCTGGCGCAGGCGATCGCCGCCGAAATGAGCCTGAGCCGGAGCTTCACGCGCGTGCAGGAGCTGACGCGCCAGTTGGTGCCGTGGGAGCAGATGGGGTTCGCACGCTACGACGCCCGCGCCCGCCAGATGGAGCTGTTGGCCGACACCGCGACCCAAGCGGGGACCGTGTTTCGCTTCGACGCCGACGCCGGGCTCACGGGTGAAGCCGTGCGGCTGCGCCACGCCGTCGTGGCGCACGGCCTCGCGAAGGACCAGGTCGTGGTCCCTGGAGCGGAGACGCCGGGCGCCGAGATGCTCGTGCCGCTGTACCACGCGGGGCAGCTGGTGGGCCTCTGGAGCGTGCGGCACTCCGATCCCGCGATGTACCGCGACTCCGACGGGGACCTGCTCGAGCTGCTCGCCCCGCAACTCGCCTTGATGGTCGCCATCGAAGGGTCGCTGCGGCCCGTGACGGGCGCGTCGGACCAGACCACGCAGTACGTGCAGACGCTGACGGCGACGACGGAAGAGATCCACGCCTCGAGCCAAGAGGTGGCGGCGTCCGCCCAGCGGGCCAGCGAAGGCGCGAGCCAGGCGGCGAGCCTCGTGACGGCCGCGGCGGGCGAGGCGGAGCAGCTCAAGGAAAGCGCGGGCGAGCTCGCGACGGCGGGGGACCGCACGCGCGACGCCGGGTCTCAAATGGAGAAGACCGCCGAGAAGGTCCGCGTCGGCACGCAGGCCGCCGTACGCCAGCTGACCGACCTCGGGGCGACGACCGAAGAAAGCGCGGGGGAGGTGCGGCGCCTCCGCGATGTGGCGGCGCAAGTGGAAAAGTTCTCGGAGACCATCGGTTTCGTCGCGAACCAGACGAACCTGCTCGCGCTCAACGCGACCATCGAAGCCGCCCGGGCCGGCGTCCACGGCCGTGGCTTCGCCGTCGTCGCCGACGAGGTGCACAAGCTGGCCGAGGAGAGTGGGCGCGAGGCGCGGAACGTCGGGAAGTCGGTGCAGGACACCCGCCGCGCGCTCGATCGCGCGGCGCAGCTGCTTGAGCGGATCCGCGGCGACCTGGGTGAGGTGGTACAAAACTCGGCCGACTGGGTAAAAGACCTCGACCGCATCGCCGAAGCGGCGGCGGAAACGGCGCGCGCCGGCAAGCGCGTCGCCGACGTGGGACGCCAGAGCGCCGCCCTTGCAGCGCGCATCACCCAGACGCTCGGCCAGGCCCGTACCGCCGCCCAGACCTCGTCCCAGGAAGCCGAAGCCGTCGCCGCCGCCGCATCCGAGCAGCTGCGCGCGATCGAGGATCTCGCCCATGGCGCCACCGAGTTGTCGGCCCTTGCCGACAAGCTGTCCCAAGCCCTCCGGTTTATGCGTGGGGAGAACGGCCACCGCTAGGTTCCTCCCGGTCGCTGCCGCCGTGCTCCTCGGCTGCGGCGACGACGCCTCCGGGCCGGTACTCGCGACGGCGCGCCTCGATTACGTCGACGGCGCCATCGAACCGATCCTCACCCGCGGTCAAACAGTCGTCCTCGAGGGATTTGGCTTCGGCGCTGCGCGCGGTTCGGGGGTTGTGCGCTTCACCCGTGCGGGGAGCGCGGGAGGCCAGATCAACGCCGCGGTCCCTGATTCCGCGTGGAGCGCCCTCGCGATCACCACGACTGTACCGGACTCGGCGGCGTCCGGTACCCTCACCCTCATCACGGCCGCCGGTAGGCGCCTCACGGCCACCGTGCACGTCCTGCCGGCGCCGACCTTCAACCCGGTCACACTGTCGTGGCAGGCCCGTGCATCGTTCCCACGCGCCCCGGTCGGGGTCGCGCTTGCCGCCGCCGAGTTCCCCGCGGGCGGCGTCCTAAACGCGACGCTCTATGCCGCGGGCGGCGCCGAGCCGTTCGACTCGAGCGGCCAGATCATCATGGTTCCGGACTCGGGTGTGTACGTCGCGCGCGCGGACGCGGGGGGCGCCGGCACGATTACGGCGTGGGTGCGGCAGCGCGATGCAACCGACACCAGCAGCCGCGTGCTCCCGGTGCCCCGGGCGTTCGCGGCGGCGGCGGTCGCGACCCCCAATAACTCGCGCCTGCCGGGAAGCGCCCTGTACGTGATCGGCGGCATCGACACGGCGGGTCGCGCCCAGGCGACGGTGTTGGGCGCCGACGTCACCGCCGACGGTGTGAATCGCCGCTTCCTCTTCTTGGAGCCGCTCCCAGCACCCGTCGCGGGCGCGGCGGCACCGACGATCAGGGCCAACCGCAGCAAGCCGTCTACGTAGGGCGGATCGGTGTGGACGGTCACATCGACGGGTGGTACCAGCAGCCCCCGCTCCCCGGGCCCCGGGCCTATGGCGGCGGGCTCGTCCGGGACGGCCGCGTCGTGGCGATCGGAGGGGTCGCAGGCGTCGTACCACCCGGCGGTGGTCTCGGCGCCACGCCCCAGCGCCTGGTGACGAGCGACACGGCGCCTCTGAGCCCGGTGTCGGGATTCTTCACCGGCCCGTGGGGGGCAGGCCCCACGCTCCTGCCCGAGGGTCGCTCACAGTTCGCGTTGCTCGACCTGGGAAATGCCGTGCTGGCGGTTGGCGGGATGTACGGCGGCGCAGCCACGAACGCCGCCGAAACCATCGCCGCCTCTGTCACCGGCGACTCCTTGGGTACGTTCGCGGGCCCGGTGGGGAGCCAGATTTGGCAGCAAACGTGCGGCGGGGCGGAGGCCGGGACATTGGTCGGACCCGCGGGAGTGACCTGGCGGGAGGCCGACGGTACCCCCCGCGGGCTGGTGGTCGGCGGGATCGACCTGGTCACCCAGGTGCGCCGCGGGTGTGCCTGGGGTTTCTGATGGAGAGCCAGACTGTTAGTGTGGGGGGAGTCGTCAGCCCGTCACCTGAGGAGCCCACGCCTGAGGAGCCTACGCCCATGCGCGCACGGATGACGCTGGTGCTGCTCGCGATCGCCGCCGTTCCCACACTGGCCGCCCAGCGGGCGCACCAGTTCGAGATCGGGCCCTTCGGATCGTTTACCCGGTACGACCGGGCGTTCAACCTCGACAAGCAGATAGGCTTCGGCGGACGGCTCGGGTACTTCTTCGGCCCAGTCGTCGGCCTCGAGGTCGGTGTAGGGTACCAGTCGCCCAGTGCGGCCACCGGCTCCGCGACCGCGACGCTGACGGATTTCAGTTCCAGCCTGGTGCTGAACTTCGGGAGCGAGCACAACATCTTCTACATCCTCGGCGGCTACTCCCACCTCGATTTCGAAAAGGCCGCTCCCTACCGCTTCAGCGATCACGCCGTGCACGGTGCCATCGGCGACCGGATCTTCCTCGGGGATCAGGTGGCGCTCCGCCTCGAAGCGCGGGGCATCTACGCGCCCACGACGGGGTTCGTCGGCGGCAGTAAATGGGCAGGACACATCGTCGGATCGGTCGGTCTGTCGATCTTCACGTCGGGCGGGTTCCGCGACCTGGACAAGGACGGCGTAGCCGACCGGCGCGACACGTGTCCGGGCACGCCGACGGGTGCAGTTGTGGATGCGCAGGGATGCCCGACTGACTCCGACCGTGACAAGGTCTACAACGGGCTCGACGCGTGCCCGAACACGGTTGAGGGCGCCCAGGTGGATGCGCGCGGCTGCCCCACCGATGCGGACGCGGACGGCGTATTCGACGGGATCGATCAGTGCGCCGGCACGCCCACGGGGGCGCGCGTGGATGCACGTGGCTGCCCCACCGACGCCGACCGTGACGCGGTCGCCGACGGCATCGACCAGTGTCCCAACACGCCCGCCGGGGCGACTGTGGACACCACGGGCTGCCCGACGGACAACGACAAGGACGGCGTGTTCGACGGGATTGATAAGTGCCCCGGCACGCCGGCCGGCACCGAGGTCGACAGCTCCGGGTGCCAGCGGTCCAAGGACACCGATGGCGACGGCGTCGATGATACGAAGGACAAGTGTCCCGGTACCGCCGCGGGCACGCGCGTGGATGCCGCCGGGTGCCCCATCCTGTTCACCGAGGCGCGGACGCCGGTCGTGTTGCGCGGCGTGACGTTCGCGTCGGGAAAGTCGGCGCTCAATCCCGACTCGTACACGGTGCTCGACATCGTCGCCGCCTCGTTGGTGGCAAATCCCAACATCCGGATCGAGATCGCGGGCCACACCGACAACACCGGGTCGTCCGTGGTCAACATCGGGCTGTCGCAGGCGCGCGCCGACGCGGTGCGCGCGTACCTGGCCTCGAAGGGCGTCGCGCCGGACCGGATGACCGCGAAGGGATATGGCCCGACGGTGCCTGTCGCTCCGAACACGACGGCCGCAGGTCGGGCGCAGAACCGGCGCGTCGAGCTGCGCCAGCTCTTCTAGCCAAAGGGGATCCGGTGCGGACACTCGCGGCGGTGGGATTGGCGATCGTGCTGGGCACCTCGACACTCGCGGCCCAGTACGAGCGGCGTTACGAGGTGGGCGCGTTCGCGGCGTTCACCAAGTACGACCAGGCCTTCGGTCTGGACAACAAGATCGGAGGCGGCGTCCGCTTCGCCTATGCGTTCGGCCCCGCCCTGAGCCTCGAAGCCGAGGTCTTGTTCCAGCCGCCGTACAGCATTACGCCCTCCACCGACATCGAGCCGGTCATCGCGGGCGGCAGTGTGGTGTTCAACGCGCTGAACCGCGACTGGCTCTCGTTCTACGTGCTCGCCGGCGTGTCGTACCTCGACTTCGGCGCGAGCAACCCGTACCGGTTCACGGACGGTGGCGTCCACGGCGGCGCGGGCGTCCGCGTCTTCTTCAGCGATCATGTGGCCCTGCGGATCGAGGGTCGCGGCATCTACACACCCACGACGACCAGTACGTTCGGGCCGAAGTCGGTGACGCACATGGTGGGGTCGGTCGGGTTCGCGATGTTCCAGGCCGACGCCGCTCCCGCGGCGGACGCCGATCACGATCGCGTCGGAGACAAGCGCGACGCGTGCCCAGACACGCCGGCCGGGGCTACCGTCGACAAGAAGGGCTGCCCCACCGATGCCGATGCGGACGGCGTCTTCAACGGCATCGACGGTTGCCCCGACACGCCGCACGGCGCGACCGTCGACGCCACCGGATGTCCCCACGATCAGGACAACGACAAGGTGCTCGACGGGCTCGATCAGTGCCCTGACACCCCCGCCGGCCTGACGGTGGACGCCAAGGGATGTCCTCCAGACTCCGACGGCGACGGCGTCAACGACGGCCTCGATAAGTGCCCCGACACGCCGGCGGGTGCCACGGTCGATCCGACAGGCTGCCCGATCGACTCCGACCACGACCTGGTGTGGGATGGTCTGGACAAGTGTCCCAACACGCCAGCCGGAGCAGTCGTGGACGCGTCGGGTTGCCCCGTGGATTCGGACGCCGACGGCGTCGCCGACGGCATCGACCGGTGCCCAGGTACCGTGGCGGGCACTCCGGTGGATGCGACCAGCTGCCCCGCCGATGGGGACCGCGATGGCGTCCCCGACAACCTGGACCGCTGTCCCAACACGCCCGCCGGGACGCAGGTGGACGCGAACGGCTGTCCCGTGGGCAAGGACTCGGATGGCGACGGAGTCGTCGATCCGCAGGATCGGTGCCCGAACACGCCGGCGGGCTCGCGGGTCGATCAGTTCGGTTGCTTGATCCTGTTCGAAGAGCGTGCACCGGCAGCGCCAGGGGCCCCGGCGGCGCCCGCCAGGCCTACCCTGATCTTGCAGGGCGTCACGTTCCAAACGGGCCGGTCTGTGCTGACAGCGCAGTCCTATGCGGTGCTCGATCAGGTCGCGGGATCGCTCGTTGCGAACCCCGAGATCCGCATCGAAATCGCGGGATACACCGACAACACCGGCTCGTTGGCGCTGAATCGCCGCTTGTCGGGCAGTCGGGCGCTGGCAGTGCGCGCCTATCTCGCGCGCAAGGGCGTGATGCCCAACCGGATGACGGCGTTCGGCTTCGGCCCGTCGAATCCCGTGTCGACGAACACGACGCCCGAGGGACGGGCGCAGAACAGACGCGTGGAGCTGCACAAGCTGCCTTAGACGCGGACCTGCAAAGGCTAGTGGCACAGACGCAACAGCGGTGAACGGTACGCGGGGTTCGGGATAACCTGTCACGGTTTCCTGAACCCCGCTGTGCGTCAGTGCGTCTAGCCTTTGCAGGACCTGTGCGTATTTTTCCTGCCCCCCGATGATCGCGAGATCTCGTATGCGTGTCCGTCGCTGGTTTTGGTGCGTCGCGCCAGTCCTGTTGCCATTCGCCGCTTCAGCTCAGCAGGCCCGGCCCTGGCAGGCCACCGACTACTACAAGCTCACGGTCGTCGCCGATCCGCAGCTGTCCCCCGACGGCCGCCGCGTGGCGTTCACGGTCACGACCGTCGTCGAGGACAAGGACAAGCGGCATAGTGAGCTCTGGATGGCGGCCACCGATGGGTCGTCCCCCGCGTATCGGTACACGAGCCCCGGGGCGGAAGCATCCGGCGCGTCGTGGTCGCCCGACGGCTCGCTCCTGGCCTTCTCGAGCCGGCGTGAGGGTTCGGACGACGACGTGTGGTTCCTGCGGACAGGGGCGCCGGGTGGCGAAGCCTTCCAGATCAAGGGCGTACACGCGTCTCCCACCTTCTCCCGCGACGGGCAGTGGCTGCTGTACGGTTGGCGCGGCGCGGATCCCGACAGCGCCAAGAAGGAGCCGTGGCGCAACCGCGTTTCGCCCGTCGCGATCACGCGTGGGCCGGACGTCAAGCGGTTCGACGGTCGCGTGTACACCTCGATTCCGATCGTCGCGGACGAGCGCGGCTTCCTGCCACCGCGCGAGACCCGCCGCCCGAGTCACCTCTACCTCGTGCCGCTCGCTGGCGGCGATCCCCGCCAGCTGACGAGCGGTGAGCTGAGTCAGAACGGCGCGGCCTGGTCGCCCGACGGCAAGGCGATCGCGTTCGTGCAAGACTCGACTGAGACGATCGAGGTGAACGACCAGTCGCGGCCCGAGCTCTATGTGCTGAATGTCGCCGACGGCGCGATCCGGCGTCTCGCGAGCGGATTCACCTTCAACGCCTCCCCGGCGTGGTCGCCCGACGGTAAGACGATCGCGTTCATCTGCTCCAAGGGCCGCGGCACCGAGAACGATGTGTGTGTCATCCCCGCGTCCGGTGGCGCGGCGCGCAATCTCACGGCTGACTGGCCTCTCGATCCGGGGTCGGCGAGCTGGTCGCTCGACGGCAAGACGATCTACATCGATGCCGAGACCCGTGGGAACGTGCATCTCTTCGCTGTGCCGGCGGCAGGCGGCGCGGTGCGGCAGGTGACGACGGGTGAGCGGCAGCTGCGCGGCTTCGCGCGCAGCGCAGACGGTCGTTTCCTCACCTACACGGCAAGCGATGTGACACACCCCGTCGAGCTGTTCGTGGCGCCGCTCGCAACGCCCGCGCAGGAGCGCCGCGTGACCTCGTTCAACGATGCGCCGCTCACCGGTATCGCGATGATTCCCGCGGATACGTTCTGGTTCACCGGCGTGGGGGGCATGCGCATCGAGGGCTGGCTGATGAAGCCGTACGGCTATCAGCCGGGGAAGAGCTACCCGCTGGTTCTCTCCATCCACGGCGGCCCGCATTCGAACTACGGGAACGTGCTGTTCCCCGAGTTTCAGGTGCTCGCGGGCCAGGGGTATTGGACTCTGTTCACGAACCCGCGCGGCTCGAGCGGGTACGGACACGCCTTCACGTACGCGACTCGTGGACGGTGGGGCATGGAGGACTACCAGGACCTGATGCAGGCGGTGGACGTGGTGATCGGGCGCGGTGGCGTGGACACGACGCGCATGGGGGTGCTGGGTGGATCGTACGGCGGCTTCATGACGAACTGGGTGGTGGGTCATACGAATCGCTTCCGGGTGGCCGAGACCGACCGGTCGATCTTCAACTGGTACTCGTGGTACGGTTCCTCGGACGCGCAGAGTCTCACCGACTATGAGTTCTTCGGTGAGCCGTGGGAGCAGGACTCCCTCTACAAGTTCTACTCGCCGATGACATACGCGGCGCGCATCCGCACGCCGATGCTGATCGTGCACAGCGAGGACGACAAGCGGACGCCCATCACGGATGGGGAGCAGCTGTTCGTCACGCTGCGCAAGCGCGGGATTCCGTCCGAGTTCGTCCGCTACCCGCGGTCCTACCACGGGCTGTCGCGCACCGGGCCGCCCTGGCTGCTCGTCGACCGGCTGGAGCGGATTCGCAGCTGGTTCGCGCATTGGATCGGCACGGGAGACACGCCGCCCGCAGCGGCGGGCAGTTTGCGTTGACGACGCGAAGCCGCGCTTTCGTCTGCCTCGCGGGCCTCGCGGTCGCGGCGCTGGTCGCCGCGCCCGCGTGGCTCCAGGCTCAGCGCCCCTCGCCGCGGCCTTCCACCCGGCGGCCTGCCGCCCGGCCTGCCGCGCCGCGGGCCGTCATCCCCACCCCGCGCTCGGTGCTCGGGTTCGATCCGGGGGACGACCGCAAGCTCGTCGAATGGCCGCTACTGGTGCGCTACTACCAAGCGCTGGCCAAGGCGAGCGATCGAGTCGACTATCGGGAGCTGGGCAAGACGACCCTGGGCGCGCCGTTCGTCGCGCTCGTGATCTCGAGCCCGCAGAACCTGCGTCAGCTCGACCGATTCCGGCGCCTCAACGCCGGCCTCGCGGACCCGCGCGGCTTCCGCACCAGCGCCGCCGCTCAGGAGGCGTTGCGCGACGGGAAAACGATCGTGCTGATCACGTCGAGCATTCACTCGACCGAGGTCGGAGGGCATTTGACGCCGGTCGCGCTCGCCTATCGGCTCGCAACCGACACGAGCGCCAACACGCGCGCCATTCTCGACAACGTGATCCTCTGGCTCGTCCCGTCGCTCAACCCGGACGGTGTGACGATCGTCTCCAAGTGGTATAACCGGACCCTCGGCACGACGGCCGAGGGAACGTCGCCTCCTGAGCTGTACCACCATTACACGGGCCACGACAACAACCGCGATTGGTACGCCTTCACCCAAGTCGAAACGCAGCTGACCGTCGACTCGCTGCAGAATGTGTGGCACCCGCAGATCGTCCACGACATTCACCAGATGGGGTCGGAGGGCGCGCGCCTGTTCCTGCCTCCCTATTTGGACCCCGTCGAGCCGAATGTCGACCCGTTGCTCATCGACGGCGTCAACGCCCTCGGAACGGCGATAGCGTGGGAGCTCGCCGGGCAGGGCAAGACCGGCATCTCGATCAACTCCACGTACGACGCCTGGACCCCGGCGCGCGCGTACCAGCATTACCACGGCGGCGTGCGCATCCTGTCGGAGACCGCCAGCGGCCAACTCGCCTCACCCGTCGACGTCCCCTTCGACCGGTTGCAAGCCCGCTCGCGCGGCTACAACCCACGCGAGCGCTCCTGGAACTTCCCGCATCCGTGGCCGGGGGGCCGCTGGACGTTGCGCGACATCGTGTCCTATCAAACTGCGGGCGCATACGCGTTGCTCGTCAACGCCGCCCGCGACCGCGACCGCTGGCTCGCGAGCTTCCTCACGGTCGAGTCGCGCGCGGTGCGCGGCTGGCGGGAGTGGCCATACGCGTACGTGATCCCGGCGCATCAGGACACCATCGCCCTCGCGACGCTGCTCGGCATTCTGCAGCGGGGACAGGTGGAGATCCGCACCGCGCAACAGAGCTTCACCCTGCAGGGACAGCGGCATGCCGCGGGGACGTACGTGGTGGTGCTGCGCCAGCCGTACGCGGCGTTCGCAAAGGCCCTGCTCGAGCCGCAGCGCTATCCCGACCGGCGCCTGTATCCCAATGGACCCCCCGAGCGTCCGTACGATGTCACGGCGCACACTCTGCCGCTGCTCATGGGGGTGACGGCGATCGTGGCCCCCGACTCACTGCGCGTGCCCCTGTCGGCACCGGTCGCGGCACCCCGGGCCACGCCCGGATATCCCGGATTCACCGCGACGGACCTTTCCCCCGTCCCGCGCATCGGGCTCTATCGATCGTACGATGCGACTATCGATGAGGGGTGGACCCGCTGGGTGTTCGACACGTGGAAGGTGCCGTACGTGTCCGTGGTGGATTCGACGGTTCGTGCCGGGAAGCTCAGGGAGAAATTCGATGTCATCGTGCTCCCCGATCAGTCGCCGCGAGAGATCCAAGAGGGTCTCCCGGCCTCGCGGTACCCGGCGCCCTATGCGGGCGGGATCGGTCCCGACGGCGCGGAGGCCCTGCGGCAGTTCGTTCTCGACGGCGGGACGCTCGTTGCCTTGAACGAGGCGAGCCGCTTCGCCGTGCAGGCGCTCTTGCTCCCGGTGCGCAACGTGCTGGAGGCGGTGCCGGATGAGGATTTCTACGCGCCGGGATCGATCTTCCGGCTGCAGCTCGACACCGATCATCCCGTGGCGCGCGGCGTGGCGCGCGAAACCGCCGCGTGGTTTCAAGGTGGGCCCGCGTTCGACGTGCTCGACTCGAGCGTGGTACGCGTGATCGGTCGTTGGCCCGACCAGCCCGAACAGGTGCTGCTTTCGGGCTGGGTGCTGCATCCCGAACGGGTGGCAGGGAAAGCGAGCTTGCTCGAAGTGCGCCAAGGGACGGGACGAGTCATCCTGTTCGGCTTCCGGCCCCAGTACCGGGGCCAGAGCCTGGCGACTTATCCATTGCTGTTCAACAGCTTACAGTTGAGGTAGTGACGGGGCCGCTTGCCGGCTGGGGCCCCGTTTCCTATAGTGATACCCCCTATGAAGTTGGCTCGGCAGGCAGGCGCTCTCTTGCTCTGGGCCGCGATTTCGAGTCGCGGCCTTTTTGCGCAGGGGTTGCCCGCGTCACCGGATAGCTTGCCGCTCCGAGGCGTGGAGCTCCGCTACGTCCTCCCCGAGCCGTTGTTCACCGCGCCCCCGCCTCCACCGCCCGTCAAAGCCCTGTACGTGAACGCGTGGGCGTTCGGCTCGCCCAAGTTGTGGCACTTGGTGCGACTCGCCGACTCGACGGAAGTCAACGCGTTTGTCGTGGACGTGAAGGACGACACGGGGTGTTTGTTGTACGCCTCCGAGGTGAAAGTCGCGCAACAGATCGGCGCAACCCGCTGCATCCGCGCGCGCGACGCCCGGGCCCGGCTCGACACCCTGCACGAGCACGACATCTACACGATTGCGCGGATCGTCGTCGCGAAGGATCCACTGCTCGCCGAACGGCGGCCACAATGGTCGGTGCAGCAGCGCGATGTGGGCGGTCTCTGGCGCGACCGGATCGGCAGCGCCTGGGTGGACGCTTACAACGATTCAGTCTGGATCTACGCCGCGCAGCTCGCCGAAGAAGCGGTGCACATGGGGTTCGACGAGGTGCAGTTCGACTACGTCCGCTTCCCCGACGAACCGCGAGAGGCGATGGCCACCGCGATCTTCCCCTCGCGCAGGAAGGGCGAGACGCAGCGCGAGGCGGTGCGGGCGAGCGTGGCGATGCTGACGCAGCGCCTCGAGCCGCTCGGCGTGCCGGTGACGTTCGACATCTTCGGCTTGACGTCATCCGCGACGGGCGACCTGGGGATCGGCCAGGTGTGGGAAGATTTCACGTCCGTCGCCGACGTAGTGCTGCCGATGGTGTATCCGAGCCATTACTATCCCGGCGCCTACGGGTACGCGCGGCCCAACGCGAATCCGTACGCCATCGTGAAGAACGCGCTGCGCGAAGCGATCGAACGGTCGCGGCCGCAGGCCAAGTCCGCCGCGATCCGGCCGTTCCTCCAGGCGTTCACGCTGGGCCGGCGCCTGCCGCGCTACACGCCGCACGAAATCCGCGAGCAGATCCGGGCCGCCGAGGAGCTGGGGATCGAATCGTGGGTGCTGTGGAACCCGCGCAGCGTTTACCAACGTGACTCGCTGAGGCCCTATCGCACGGAAGTGCGGGCGGCGTCTTCCGACGACCCGCAATAGCGCCATATTTCCCGTATGCGAAAACTGCTCCTCACTCTGACGGCGCTCGGCGCCGTGGTGGCCGGCTGCTCGGACGCCGGTGGCGTGGATGCGGACGCCATCAACGGCCCAGAGCTGGCCGCCGTGCGGCGGGCGCTCGACTCGGCGCTGGCCGGTGATACGCTGCTTTCGAGCGACACGACGCTGTATCCGACCCTCGCGGCCCTCGTGTTCCCCTACATCGACCGCGCCTCCCGCCTCGTGTCGGGTGGTGATACCACCCGCGTCATCGGCATCGAGATGGACATTCGCGTGCCCAGCGACACGGGCGATTCGCTCATCGCGAACTTCACGATGTTGCTCGGGTGGACGGGGTTCGATCCGCTCACCAAGACGATGGACTCGGTCTTCTTCATCGTCGGGTCGGGGCGGGCACCGGTGAACGATTCGCTCCGTCCCCATTTCGCCATCGATACGGCCGGGGGGGGGACGGGCCTGGTGATCCATCAGGCCACGGACTCCTCGATCACCGTGTGGCTGGCGCGAGGCGGGCACCTCGTAACGACGGCGAGCAGTTATGGCGGGGGTCGCACCTTGGGAGCGGGCAAGCTCACGTGGACCACGTATCGCGGGACGGTGAGCGGTGAGTTTGCGATCAATGGCAAGCTCGTCCCCGACTCGAGTAGCACGGTGACGTCCTTGAAGAACTTCGGGAGCGGCGCGCGGGCGCTGAAGGTGCGGATCCGCGGCAGCTAGTTGGGGGCTGGGGGGGGCTCCCACGGCGTGATGTAGCCCGTGAGGGCCGACGCCGCGACGGTGTAGGGATTGGCGAGGTACAGTTGGCCGGGCCCCGAGCGGCCGGGGAAATTGCGGTTGATCGCGCTGATCGTGACTTCGTCCCGCGTCTTCGAGACGCCCGGTCCCGCGTTGATGCACGCGCCGCACGACGGCTCGAGGAACGTGGCGCCCACCTGCCGGAAGATGTCGAGGTACCCCCGCTCCTCGCAGTACCGCTTCACATCCTGCGACCCGCACTGAATGAAGAATTTCACCCACGGCGCGACGCGCGCCCCGCGCTCGGTCGCTTCCCGGAGCACGCGCGCGTACATGTCCATGTCTTCCTTTTTGCCCGCGGTGCACGAGCCCGCATACGCGATGTCCACCTTGATGCGCGTCTCGGTCTCGCCGATGTGCAGGCCGTTTCCCGGATCGCCGGGCAGGGCGATCATCGGCCGGATCGCGGTGGCGTCGATCTCGATCACCTCGCAGTACTCGGCGTCCGGATCGCTCGCGAGCCCGACGCCCAGCCGCTCCGCCTCCGCGCGGGATATGCCTCGATAGTCCATCAGGTACTCCACGGTCTTCGCATCGGGCGCCACGTAGCCCGTGAAGCCGCCAACTTCGGCGGTCATGTTGGTCATGGTGGCCCGTTCATCGACCGACAGCGACTCGACAGCATCGCCACAGTACTCCACCAGTTTGCCGATGGCCTTACCGCTCTTCACGTACGGGTGGCGCAAGATCTCGAGCATGAAGTCCTTGGCCGTCACGTTGGCCGGCTTCTTCCCACGCACGACCACTTTGACGGTCTCGGGGACCTGCAGACGGACGTCCTTCGTGATCCAGGAATTGAAGATGGCGGTCGTGCCCACGCCGAACGCGACGCACCCGACCGCCCCGGCGTGCGGCGTGTGCGAGTCGGAGCCGATGATCACCTGGCCCGGCAGGGCGTGGGATTCGAGGATCTTGGAGTGGCAGATCGCCTCGGAGCCGTGGTGCCCGAGGCGCAGCTCGCCGTACAGCTTGATCCCCTGCGCCTCGGCGAAGGCGCGCTGTTTTTTCTCGAGCTGCAAGGCCACGTCGAGCAGACCTTCCTTGATGCGCTCTGGCGTCATCGCTTCGGGGAGGAAGGTCAGGTGATCCCGGAACATGAGGATCGAGCCCGGGTCGTTGACCTTGGCGTCCTTGCCGACGAGCTGCTCGAAGAAGATCGCCGCCATCGGTGTCACGTACTCGTGGCTGAAACGGATGTCGGTCAGCACGAAGCCTTCGTCACCGGGCTTGACGGCCGGGACGCCGATCTTTCCCTTCGCGGGATCCACGACCCAGCGGCGCGCGAGGATCTTCTCGCCCAGCGTCATCCGGCGTTTGGCCGTGGGCGGGGGCGTGAGCACCACCTTCCCCTGTAGTCGCGCGACGTTGTAGTTGAAGAGGCCACCGTACTCGATGATCCCGCGGGTGATCTCGCCTTCGCCGTCCGTGAACGTCGTGAGCGGGATGTCTTCACCGCGCCGAAGCTTGTCCAGGATTCCGAAATCGGTCGTAGTGAAGATGCCGAGGTTCTGACAGTTCTCGCGGTAGATGCGCTCGATGCTTTCCGCCACCACCAGCTTGATCCCGGCGCACATCTCGGCGTAGGGCGACTGCTCGCGCGAAGAGCCTTTCCCGCGCCGCTTGCCGCTCACCGCCGCCACGAAGCCCCCGCTTTTGACGGAGCCGCGGGAAATCGGGAATTCGTCACGGCACTTGAGGCCGAGGTAGGGGAATTCCCCGAGCGTTTCGTCGTAGTAGTAGCAGATGTAGGCGGGGGTGATTTCGTCGGTGGAGATGTCGTCGCGCAGCTTGACCGCGGGGGTCCACGCAAGGTCTTCGCCACCGAGCTGGGCCTTCACCAGGGCGGCGTCCTCGCACAGGAAGAGGACGCGACCTCGGAGCCCGACCCGGGCCGGCAGTTTCTCGGGCGTCCGCGCCCGCAGCGCATCGAGCATTTGCGAATTATCACCCCTTGCCGGAGGCGGAGCAAGCCGATTCTGTTGTGGGCGATGCTCTTCTCCGCATTCCTCGTCGTGCAGACCGCAACCGCCGTTCAGACGGGCCAGTTCGCGAGTCCCCGATTGCGCGAGAGCTCCGGCGTCGCGGTCAGCCGCGCGCATCCCGGTGTGCTGTGGACCCACAACGACTCGGGCGATGGCCCCTACCTGTACGCGACGGATCTGC
>WNFK01163948.1_pt1 | contig 35395 bp, 32 predicted proteins | sample 5400281 | NCBI WGS metagenome assembly WNFK01 (sample SAMN13153350, study PRJNA577476) | soil metagenome | isolation source: 20 cm soil on Douglas fir-dominated hillslope | place: USA:California | collected 2013-09-17
CGGGCGAAGCTCCCGGCCGCCCCCTTTCTCTCGATCGGCATGGAAATGGTGGCCGGGGGTGCGCTCCTCGTGCTCGCCGGCGCCGCGGTGGGAGAGTGGTCGAGGATCGACCTTGCAAGAGCCTCGGCGCGTTCGCTCCTCTCGCTCCTCTACCTGATCACCTTCGGATCCCTGATCGGATTCTCGGCCTACATCTGGCTCCTCCGCGCGACGACCACCGCCCGCGTTTCGACGTACGCCTTCGTGAACCCCGTTGTGGCGATGGTTCTCGGATGGGCCTTCGCGGGTGAGACGCTCGAATTACGAACGCTGATCGCGGCGGCGGTCGCGATCACCGGGGTCGTCCTGATCCTCCGCGCGCGGGCCGCACCGTGACCGGCTCCGCACCTATATCGATGACGGCGCGGTCTTTTGCGTCCATCATGGGGGCCCTGTCCGGGCCCGATCGACGGGCCCGGCCTCACGGAGGGGTTGCTTGTCGGACGCCGCGGGAATCGAAATCGAAGACTTGCGGAAGAGCTACGACGGAACGTTGGCGCTCGACGTGGATCGCCTCGCCGTCGAGCCCAGAGCGACCCTCGCGCTGATCGGCCCGAGCGGTTGCGGAAAGAGCACCCTCCTCCGCCTCATCGTCGGGCTTCTCGCGCCGGACCGGGGACGGGTTACGGTCGCGGGAACGAGGATGGAACCCAGCACCCGACGCCGTCTTCAACTTCGAATGGGATACGTGATCCAGGAGGGCGGGCTTTTCCCCCACTTGACCGCGGGGGACAACATCGCGCTTGTCGCACAAGACACCGGCTGGGAGCGCGGAAAGATCGCGGCCCGGGTTGAGGAGCTTCTCGAGCTGACCCAGATCCCCCGCGCGCTTCTCTCGCGCTACCCGACGCAGCTGAGCGGTGGGCAACGCCAACGGGTCGCCCTCATGCGGGCGCTCATGATGGATCCGGACGTTCTCCTCCTGGACGAGCCGCTCACGGCGCTCGACCCGATGATCCGATCGGATCTCCAGCGGGAGCTGCGCCGCGTCTTCGAACGGCTCCGGAAGACGGTGCTCTTCGTGACCCATGACATCGCCGAGGCCGCGTACATCGCGGGTGAGCTGGCGATCATGCGGGCGGGCAAGGTCCTGCAGCGCGGAAGCCTCAGGGATCTGGTTCGAAACCCGGCCGATCCTTTCGTCACGGAATTCATCCGGGCTCAACGTCTGCTCGACGTGGCCGACCTCGCCGCGAATTGATGCGCTCGCGCGCCCTTCTCGCGGTCGCCCTGGGCCTCCTTCTGGTCGCCACGCCGGCGGCGGGACGGGTGACCGTGGGCTCGAAGGCGTTTCCGGAGTCATGGATCCTCAGCGAGGCGCTCGCCGAGGAGATGCGGGCTCTCGGGGTCGGGGAGATCGAGCACCGCAGCAACCTGGGCGGCACCGAGATCGTGTACCAGGCGCTTCGCTCGGGGAGCGTGGATGCCTATCCGGAGTACACCGGGACGATCCTCGAGGTGATCCTGCACGCTCCCCGCCCGATCGCCCTGCCCGAAATGCGCACGGCCCTCGCCAAGGAGGGATTGGGCGTGAGCGAGCCGATCGGCTTCAACGACAGCTACGCGCTCGCGGTGACCCGCGCGGTACATGAGCGCTACGCCCTCCGCACCATTTCCGATCTCGGGCGTCATCCGGAGCTCAAGCTTGGGCTCACGCACGAGTTCATGGGGCGTTCGGATGGATATCCTGGGCTCGCGGGCCATTACGGGCTGCGCATGAAACATCTCCTCGGTATCCAGCACGAGCTTGCCTACACGGCGCTCGCCAGCGGGCGGATCGACGTAACCGACATCTATACGACCGACGCACAAATCGAGCGCCTGGGGCTCTACGTGCTCGAGGACGATCGCGGGTTCTTCCCGCGATACGACGCCGTGTGGCTCTATCGCTTGGATCTCACGACACGCGAGCCGAAGGCGCTCGAGGCGATCCGGGTACTCACGGGAAAGATCGATGAAGCGAGGATGATCCGGGCCAATGCCCGCGTCGTGCTTGGGGGCCAGACCTTCCGGCAATCGGCGGATTCGCTCCTCGCGGAGGTGCTCGAAGGGGCCCCGTCGCGCAAGCCCGCCCAGGCGGACGTGGCCGGCTCAATCTTACGCAACACCGGTCAGCACCTGAAGCTCGTGGTCCTCTCTCTGCTGGTCGCCGTCCTGATCGGAGTTCCGCTCGGGGTCATCGCCACGCGCTCGCCCCTGGTCGGAAGCGCGATCCTCTCGCTGACGGGCCTCCTTCAGACGATTCCTTCGCTGGCGCTCCTGGCGTTGCTTATCCCGCTCTTCGGAATCGGCATCGCCCCTGCGCTGATCGCGCTATTCCTCTACAGCCTTCTTCCGATCGTCCGAAACACCTATGTCGGCCTGACCACGATCCCCATCCCGCTGGCCGAGGCCGCGGAGGCGATCGGTCTCTCCCCCCGGGCGCAGCTATTCCGCGTGCGGCTCCCCATGGCATCCCCCGCCATCATGGCCGGCATCAAGACAAGCGCCGTGATCAACGTTGGGACGGCGACCCTGGCAGCCCTGATCGGGGCAGGAGGGCTGGGCGAGCCCATCCTGTCGGGCATCCAGCTCCGGCAGAACTCCCTGATCCTACAAGGGGCGATTCCCGCGGCTCTACTTGCGCTCCTGGTTCAGAGGGCGTTCGACCTGATCGACCTCCTCGCGGTCCCGAAGGGCCTTCGCCTGCCTCGCAGCAAGGGATAGACCGGGCGCACCGGCTGCTTCATTATTACCGTATTATTACTGTAGTCACCCGGTTCCCGGATCTCGGAGGCAGCCATGTCGAACGCTCTACTTCAGGCCGAAACGCGCCAATCCCTGGCGTCCCGGGTCGCAGAGGCCCGCGCCAGGACGGACGAGATTTTCGCGATTGTGAAACCCGAGGCACTCTACGAGCGCCCCATCCCAGAGCGCCACCGGCTCGTGTTTTACCTCGGGCATGTCGAGGCGTTCGACTGGAACCTCATCGCCAGGCAGGCCTTCGGAATCGAGCCCTTCAACGAGGCATTCGACCGCCTGTTCGCCTTCGGAATCGACCCGGTCGGGGGGGGGCTCCCGAATGAGCCACCTTCGGATTGGCCGGAGCCGGGTGCCATACGGGACTACAACGAGCGCGTGCGCAGGGTCGTGGACGAGTGCCTCGATCGGCCCCGATCCCCCCGCTCCGAAGGGGACCAGGAGACGATCTTCAACATGGCGATCGAGCATCGCCTGATGCACGCCGAGACGCTCGCCTACCTTCTACACCAGCTCCCGTACGACGCCAAAATCGCGCGAGTCGAGCCTCCCTCCCCGCTCCCTTCGGGAGAACTGGACGCAACCCGGACCGCGGACATCCCCGCCGGCCTCGCCACATTGGGCCTCACGAGGGCAGGTGGGGCGTTCGGGTGGGACAACGAGTTCGACGAGCTTCGGGTGCAGGTCCCGGGATTCTCGATCGATGTCCACAAGGTCTCGAACGGCCGGTACCTCGACTTCCTCGAGGACGGCGGCTACCGTAGACGGGACCTTTGGTCGGATGCGGGTTGGGCGTGGAAGGAGAGCGAGGGCGCAAAGCATCCGCATTTTTGGCGCGAGCGTGGGGGAGCGTGGTTCTACCACGGGATGTTCGCCGAGATCCCGCTTCCCCGGAACGCGCCGGTGTACGTGAGCCATGACGAAGCCTCGGCGTTCGCGCGCTGGGCGGGGCGCGCCCTACCCAGCGAGCCCCAGTTTCATCGGGCCGCCTACGGGGCGCCCGATGGCGGCGAGCGCGAGTATCCGTGGGGACCGGAGCCACCGGACCAGAGCCGCGGTAACTTCGATCTCAGGCGTTGGGATCCGACACCGCTCGGTGCTTTCCCCGGTGGGGAAAGCGCGTTCGGCGTCTCCGAGCTCGTCGGAAATGGATGGGAGTGGACGTCCAGCGTGTTCGGGCCGTTCCCCGGATTTCGTCCGCATCCGTTCTACGAGGGATATTCCGCCAATTTCTTCGACGGAGAGCACTACGTCCAGAAGGGGGGCTCGCCCCGGACCGCGGCGTGCATGCTCCGCCGGTCCTTCCGAAATTGGTTCCAGCCGCACTACCCCTACGTCTACGCCGGCTTCCGCCTAGCCGGCTCGTGAGCGAATCCCATGCGATCCGAAGCGGCCTCACCCATTTTGGCCTTTCATGAGGAGCTAGCCAACGACGTCCGGACGGGCCTGGCAGGGCCCGGACAAAAGAAGATACCCTCGCGGTACCTATACGACGATCTAGGCTCGGCGCTCTTCGATGCCATCAGCTTCCTCCCCGAGTACGGCCTTACGCGTGCCGATGAGCGCATCCTCCGCACGCACGCCCAGGACATCGTCGGGCGTCTTCCTGGACCGATCACGGTCGCGGAACTTGGGAGCGGTAGCGGGCGGAAGACTCGGTGGATCCTGGAAGCTATCGCGCGGCGCGGGTCCACGACGCACTACCCGATCGACATCTCACGCGCTGCGCCCTCGAGCTCGGCCAGATCCCCTCGGTTCGCGTGGAGCCGATCGAGAGGGACTACCTTCGGGGCCTCTCCGAGGTGGCGGCGCGACGCGGCAAGAGCGATCGGCTGCTCCTGCTGTTCCTCGGCAGCACGATCGGTAACTTCGAGCCGGCTCAAGCCCAGGCCTTCATCCGCGAGGTCGGCGAGCGGCTGAAACCCGGGGACGGCTTCCTCCTCGGAACCGACCTTCTGAAGCCGGTACCCACCCTGCTGGCCGCCTACGATGACCCGCTCGGCGTGACCGCCGCGTTCAATCTGAACCTATTGATGCACCTGAACCGCGACCTGGACGCCGATTTCGATCCTGCCTCATTCGCGCATGAGGCGCGATGGTCCGCCGCGGAGCGCCGCATTGAAATGCACCTCGTCGCGAGGCGCGCGCACACGGTCACGATTCGCGGTCTGGACATGCGGATCCGCTTCGAGGAGCGCGAAACCATTTGGACCGAGAGCTCCTACAAGTTCGAGCGCGAGGACGCCGCCCGCCTGGCGAAGCATGGTGGCTTTGATTGCCTGTCCCAGTGGGTGGATCGAGAATGGCCCTTCGCGGAGAGCCTCCTCCTGCGCCGGTAGGCATAAGGCAAGCGCGCAGAGGCGTTTAGGGACCAACCAGATTCTGCGTGGTTTTACGTACCAAGCCGCGGACGGATGAACCTATACTAACGGGCTTCCCTCAATGGAAGACGTGAGACGGATCATCCGATCCGTTCGTGTAAGGCTAGGACGCCATGGATCCCGCATCGAGCCAACCCCACAATGACCGGATTCTGATGCTCGAAACCGCCGCCCGTCCCTACTCCATTCTCGTCGAGAAGATGCAGCAGGGCGCCGTCGCGACGGCGACCGACGGAACCATCCTTGACTGCAACCGGCGCTTCGCGGAGATGCTTGAGCGGCCGGTCGATGAGGTGATCGGAGCATCGGTCTATCGCTTTCTGGCGGCTCCTTCCCAGGTCGCCTATGCCCAGGTCATCGGATCCGGGAGCGGTCAGGGTGAGTTCGCGTTGCTCCGATCCGATGGAAGCGTCGTCCCGGTCCACGTCGCGGTCAACGCGGTACAGGACTCGGGCGCTGCCGCCTACCTGATCGTCACCGATCTGACGGAGCATTTGGCCCGCGGTCGCGCGGAGCAGCTGGCCGAGCTTGAGCGCGAGCTGGAGGAGCGGAGGCGCATCGAGGAGGCCTTGCGCCTGAGCGAAGCGCGAATCGCCGAGTCCAGCCGGCGTAAGGACGAGTTCCTCGCGATGCTTTCGCATGAGCTGCGCGGCCCGCTGGCCCCGATCCAGAACGCCCTCCACGTGTTGCAACGTGACCCCAACGGGCCGCTCGCGCGGCAGGCGCGGGAAATCATCGAGCGCCAGGCGATGCACATGGCGCGCCTCACCGACGATCTGCTGGATTTGTCCCGTATTTCCAACGGGACCATCGCGCTCAGGAGAGAGCGGCTCGACCTGACCGAGCTCGTCCGGCGCGCCGCGGAGGACTACCGGACCACGCTGGAAGCGGCCGGATTGAAGCTCGAGACACGGCTTCCCGAGAGAGAGCTTTGGGTAAGCGGCGATGCCACCCGGCTCTCCCAGATCCTGACCAACATTCTCCAGAACGCGGCCAAATTCACCGAGGCGGGCGGCCGGGTCGTGGTCGGTCTCTCGGAGGATCCCGACGGCCAGTCCGCGTGGATCGCCATCCGGGACACCGGGGTGGGCATGGATGGGGAGCACCTGGCACGAGCGTTCGACGCCTTCCGCTTGGGCGGGCAAGGTCTCGCCCGCAGCGGCGGCGGGCTTGGTATCGGTATGGCGCTGGCCAAGGGCCTGGCCGAGCTTCACGGAGGCATCATCGCCGCGTCGAGCGATGGATCCGGACGAGGATCCGAGTTCAAGGTTCGGCTCTCCCTCGAGCGTGATACGGGTCCCGCTCCCAAGGCGGTCCGCTCCTCGCCGGCGCCCGCGAAGTCCTACCGCATCCTCGTCGTTGAGGACTGTGCCGACGCGGCGGAGAGCATGGAGATGTTGCTGAGCCTCATGGGGCATCGTGTGGAGAAGGCCCACGACGGTCCCGCCGCGGTCGAGCTCGCCAAGCACTGTCGCCCCGAGATCGTGATCTGCGACATCGGGCTGCCCGGCCCCATGGACGGCTACGCGGTGGCGGAGACCTTGCGGCAGGATTTTCCGCGAGGCTCGGCGTTCATGATCGCCTTGACCGGTTACGGACAGCACGAGGACCAGCTGCGGTCGCACCAAGCCGGATTCGATTTCCATCTGACCAAGCCTGCCGATCCCAAGGAGCTGGAAAAGCTGCTGGCGTCGATCTCCAACCAGATCTGAGGGCGCGGCGGCGGGTCGGGCGCTACGGCGTCGGCCCGGTCGCCGGGAGCGCCCGCACGACATCGCCGATCGCGTCCAGGACGGTGCCGCGGAGGTCAGCCAGCACGCCCCGTTCGCGTATCCCCGCCGCGATTTCTCCAGCGCGGGGGCTCTCGAGCGCCAGGAACCCCCCGATCGAATCGAGCGGCACCGAGCGATCGCGCGTGATCAACCGCGGATCGAGGCTCAGCGAGTCGAATCGCCCGGCGAGAAGTCCGACCTGATGTTGGCTGATGGCTCGCAGGACCTCAGGCGAGAGCCCCTCCCTCTCGAAGAATTCGAAGACCCGTGCGGCGCGGTAGTTGCTTGTCGGGTCGTACGTCGCCCCCGCCCAGCGCGCCGGCCCCTTTCCGTACTGGACCGAATCCGTCACCCGGTCCGTCAAATGCGCGAACTCGCTGAACCAGCCGGTGGCCACCGGGCGCAGATGATCGCGCCCGGGAGGGACGCGCAGGAAACCGTTCCCCTCGCCGAGCTGACAGTACTTGTATCCGGCGCCGGTGATGAACGCGTCGCCCAATCCGTCCCGCTCCACAGACAGCGGGACCGCGTTCACATGGTGGTATGCGTCCACGAGCAGCTCCGCTCCCACCCGACGGCAGTGCTCGAGAACGGAACCCAGCCCCGGCACGATGTGGGCGCTCGCATAGAGGACGGAGGACGCGAGCACGGCGGCGGTACGGCCGTTCGTGGCGGCGATGAGCCGCTCGGCGATCGCGTCGGCGGGCTTGGCGCTCACCTTGACGATCTCGAGCAGACCGTCCTCGGCGATGCGGTCCAGCTGGCGGCGGAGGGTGTGGAACTCGCCGTCGGTCGTCACGAGCCTGGGACGCTCGCGCAAAGGCAGCGCGGAGAGGAGGCGCAGAATCAGCTCGTGGGTGTTTTGCCCGAGCGCGATCGAGACGTCGCGATCGCCGAGCAGCTTCGCGTACCCACGCCGGACGCGGTCCGCTTTCTCCCCGGCACGCGCCCATTTCTCATCGACGAGATCCGCCGCGTCGTTCCACGCCTCGACCTGTCCCTCGAAGCCGACGTCAGGCCAGGCTTGATGCGAGTGCCCGGTCAGGAGCAGCCGGTCGGAAACACGGAAACGTGAGTAGTGGGCGGCGAGTGGATTGGGGTGCTGCTGCAGGTCGGGTAGCGCGCTCATGGACGCGGAAGCCTATCACACTCCCCGCGGCGTGGGCCCGGCTAGAGGTCCGAGCGGATCGCCCAAAGATCGGGAAAGATCGGCTTGTTGAGCGTGGTCATGAGGTAGCTCGCGCCCTCCGACCCGCCGGTTCCGTGTTTCGTCCCGATCGTGCGCTGCACCATCTTCACGTGCCTGTACCGCCATTCCTGGATTCCCTCGTCCAGGTCGACCAGCCGCTCGCAGAGCGATGTCAGGACAGGGTCGCGGCGGTAAACGTCGATGAGGATCGGCTTGAGCGCGGGCGCGGGCTCGACGGGGCGGGTCACGTCACGGTTGAGAAGATCGGCCGGCACGAGGTGCCCCTTCGCGGCGAGAAAGCGGAGGAACGAGTCCCACAGCGTGGGGTCCGTCATTCGCCGTTCCAGCCTGAGGCGGGTCTCGCTCCCGGCGGGGTAGCGCGTGAGCGCGTCGGGATTCTTCACGCCCAACGCGAATTCGAGCTCCCGGAACTGAAATGATTGAAACCCGCTCCCCGATTCGAGCCGCGCCCGGAAGGTGAGGAATTCGAGCGGGGTCATGGTCTCGAGGACGTCGATCTGGGCCACGACGACTTTGAGGATGGTGAGGACGCGCTTCAATGTATGGAGCGCGCGGGGAGTGTCCTGCCGGGCGAAGAGGTCCTTCAAATAGTCGATCTCGTGCAGGAGCTCCTTGAACCAAAGCTCGTAGATCTGATGGATGACGATGAACAAGGTTTCATCGTGCTCCGGCCCCTCCGAAAGCGGCTGCTGGAGCGCCAGAAGCTCGTCGAGCTTCAAGTAGCTGGAATACGTGACGGGCATGTGGGCTCTCCGTTCCTTCACGTGAAGCGTGGTTTGTAGCTGTTCAGCGACTCATAGGGATCGGGCCATGGCAACGGGTACCCCAGCTCGTGTGCCGCGTGGCGCGTCCAATAGGGATCCCAGAGGTGCGCCCGAGCGAGGAGGCAGAGATCGGCGCGGCCAGCCGCGAGGATCGTATTCACGTCGGCGTAGGAGGAGATGTTGCCGACGGCCATCGTGGCGATCCCGACCTCGTGACGGATCCGGTCGGCGAAGGGTGTCTGGAAGAGCCGACCGTAGACGGGTCGCTGGTCGGGAACGGTCTGCCCCGCCGACACGTCGACGATGTCGCAGCCGTGCTCCTTCAGCATCCGCGCGACTTCGACTGAGTCGGAGGGTTCCATGCCTCCCGGATACCAATCCACCGCCGAGATGCGGACCGACATGGGCCTCTCCTTCGGCCAGGCAGCGCGCGCCGCATCGAAGACTTCGAGTGGGAACCGCATGCGATTCCGGAGCGCCCCGCCGTAGTCATCCGTGCGCCGGTTCGTGATCGGCGAAATGAAGCTCGCGAGAAGGTAGCCGTGCGCCGCATGGATCTCGAGCATGTCGAACCCGGCCTCGACAGCGAGCCCGGCCGCGCGAACGAAGTCCGCGATCACGGCATCCATGTCGCCGCGCGTCATCTCCCTTGGAACCTGGCTGTGCGGAAAGTACGGGACCGCCGAGGGGGCAAGGATCGGCCAGTTCCCCGCCGGAAGCGGCTCGTTGTCCCCTTCCCATGACTTGCGCGTCGAGGCCTTTCGCCCTGCGTGACCCAGCTGGATCGCGATCTTGGCCCGGGTGTGCCGATGAACGAAATCCACGACGCGCTTCCAGGCGAGAGCGTGCTCCGGCTTGTACATCCCGGTGCAGCCGGGAGAGATTCTCGCCGCGGCGCTCACATTGGTCATCTCGCAGAAGACGAGCCCTGCGCCTCCCATCGCGCGGGAGCCCAAATGGACGAGGTGCCAATCGTCCGGCGTGCCGTCCGCGGCGGAATATTGGCACATCGGCGAGACCGCGACGCGGTTCTCCAGGACGAGCTCACGCAGCCGAAACGGCGTGAACATGGGCGGCGGGGGAGGATCCACGCTCACCGGGACGCCCGACTTTCGGGAGGCCTCTCCCGCGTACCACGCGTCCACCTTGGCGACGAAACCCGGGTCGCGGGCGTTGAGATTTTGATGTGTCACCCGCAGGCTGCGCGTGAGGAGCGTGAACGCGAACTGGAGCGGCTCGAGCTTCACGTAACGCTCGGTGTCCTCGAACCACTGGAGGCTTGCCTGCGCCGCGCGTTGGAGACTCTCGACGCCAGGGCGCCGCGCCTCTTCGTACGCTTGGAGCGAAGCCGCGATGTCGCGGTGGGTCCGGAGCGCCTCAGCGAGCGCAACGGCGTCCTCCATGGCCAGCTTGGTACCGGAGCCGACCGAGAAATGCGCCGTGTGCGCCGCATCACCGAGCAGGACTACGTTGTCGTGATGCCAGCGCTCGTTTCGGATCGTGGGGAAGCTCCGCCAGATCGACCGATTGGATTGAAGACGATGCCCGCCCAGCTCCTTGGCGAATAGGCGCTCGCAAAACGCGATGGTCTCTCCCTCGCTCGCCTTATCCATCCCGGCCGCCCGCCAGGTCGCCTCCCGCGCTTCGACGATGAACGTCGAGAATCCCGGCTCGTACTGATACGCATGCACACGCCAGAGCCCATGCCGATCCGTCTGAAAATAGAACGTGAACGCGGGGAACGGCTTTGCGGTGCCGAGCCATACGAACCTGTTCGGCCGCGTGTCCACGACCGGGCGGAAATGCTCGCGGTAGCGTTCCCGGACGATCGAGTTCGCGCCGTCCGCGGCGAGCACGAGGTCCGCGTCGCGCAGGGTCTCCGGATCGACGATCTCGCGCTGGAAGCAAAGCTTGACCCCCAGCGCTCGGCAGCGATCCGCCAGAATCTTGAGCAGGGCTTTTCGGGAGAGCCCCGAGAACGCATGGCCGCTGGACGTGTACACCGTGTCCGCGTAGTGGATTTCGATATCGTCCCAGCGGTGGCTTGAGGCCGCCATCTCGGCCGAGACCTCCGAATCGGCTTGCGCCAGCGCGTGCTCGGTCGCGTCCGAGAAAACGACGCCGAAACCGAACGTCTCGTCGAGCCGGTTCCGCTCATGGACCACGATCTCGTGCTTCGGATCGGCCTTCTTGAGCAGGAGCGCGGCGAAGAGTCCGGCTGGTCCGCCCCCGATGCACGCAACCTTCACGCGCCCGTGTCCTGCATCAACTGCCCCGCGATCACGAGGTGCTGGATCTCCGTGGTTCCCTCGTAAATCCGGAGCGCACGCACCGCGCGGTAAAGCCGATCCACGGGATGGGAGGCCATCACGCCGGCGCCTCCCAGCACCTGGACAGCGTCATCGACGATCCGTTGCGCCGCCTCCGTCGCGAACGCCTTCGCCATCGCCGCTTCGAGGGTGACGCGCGCGGCCCCATTGTCCGCGGCCCACGCGGCCCGGTATACGAGGAGACGCGCGGCCGTCAGGTCGGTGGCCATTCGCGCCAGCTTCTCTTGGACGAGCTGAAACTCCGCGAGTGGCTTCCCGAACTGCCTGCGGACGCGCGCGTGGTCGCACGCCTCGGCGAGCGCGCGGGCCGCCATGCCGCACGCCGCGGCTCCGACCGTGGCCCGCATCCGATCGAGCGTCCGGAGGCCGAGCGCATAACCCCGTCCCTCCTCGCCAAGGCGATTCGCGGCCGGAACGCGGCAGCTCTCGAACGCGATCTCCCCCAGCGGGTGCGGCGCGGACAGGATCTGGGGTCGGACGAATCGAAGGCCCGCGGTGTCGGCGGGAACCACGAAGCAGGAGATCCCTTTGCCGCCCGCGGCGGGATCGGTCGAGGCGAAAACGGTGACGTAGGAATCCCCTTCCCGCCGCGCCGTCGTCCCGATCGCGGCGACATCGGAACCTGCCTCGGGCTCCGTCATCGCGAACGCGGCCATCGCCCGCCCCGCGATCGCTGCGTCCACCCAGCGGTCCCGGACGGGTCCGTTCTCGGATAGAAGAATCGGGAGCGTGCCCAATCCCTGTAACGCGAAGATCGCATCGGCGAGCGGCGATGCGGCGGCGAGCGCTTCGCGGGCGAGGCAGCACCCGCGCCAGTCCTGGCGGCGGATCGGATCGAACCATCCCGCGGCGCCGATCTGCGCGAGGAGGGCCCGCGCCGCGATCCGCGCGGCGTCGTCGTCTTGGGGCTCGGGACGGGACGCGATCTCGCGTGCCAAGGCCCCGACCTCGGACGCGATCGTGATGTGGCGCTCCTCGAGGAACGCGCGGACGGGCCGTGTGTCGGGGATCGCCATCAGCGGAACTTGGGCTCGCGCTTGACTCGGAAGGCCTCGTACGCCTCTCGGAAGTTCGGGTGCTCCATCAACCCCGCCTGGACCTCCGCTTCGTGCAGCAGCGCCTCATCGAAAGTCAGATCGAACTCCGCCTCGATCGCGCGCTTGGTCGCCGTGATCGCCCCCGAGGGCCCACGTGCGAGGCGCTCGGCGAGCGCCGTTGCCTCGGCGAGGGCGCGGTCTTGCGGGACGAGGCGCTGGTAAAGCCCGATTTCGTAGGCCCGCTTGGCATCGATGAAGTCGCCGGTCATGAGCAGCTCGGTGGCATTCCCGAGCCCGACGAGGCGCGGAAGGAGCCACGACGCCCCCATGTCCGCGCCGGAAAGCCCGACGCGGACGAACAGAAAGGCGATCTTGGCGGTTTCGGACGCGACCCGGATGTCGCACGCCGCGGCGATCACGGCGCCCGCGCCCGCGACGGTGCCGTTCAGGGCGGCGATGACCGGCCGCCGGCACCGGCGAATGTTCAGGATGAGGTCGCAGGTCATCCTCGTGAATCGCCGAAGGCCGGCCGCGTCGTGCGAGAAGAGCGCACCGATGATGTCTTCGACGTCTCCCCCCGAGCAGAAGGCGCGGCCCGCGCCGGTAAGCACGATCGCCCTCACGTCCGGCTCCGAATCCAGCGCGTGAAACGTGTCCCGCAGCTCGGCGTAGACCTCGAAGGTCAGGGCGTTCAGCCGCTCGGGCCGGTTGAGCGTGACGGTCGCGACTCCCGTGTCCGGGTTCGAAGCGTAGAGGAACGACCGGGGTGCGATCGCCATGCTACCCGGCCCCCGCGATGACCGCGGTGGCTTCGATCTCGACCAGGGCCCCGCGGTCTACGAGCCCGGTCACTTCCACAAGCGCCACGGCGGGGTAATGCCTCCCCATCCGCGCGCGCCACCCCTCCCCCAGAGCCTTCATGCTCTTCCGATACGCCGCGAGGTCGGTCACATAGATCGTGACCCGCGCCAGATCGCCCGCTTCGCCTCCCGCCGCCCGGACGATCGTGAGCACCTTGTCGAGCGCGCGGGCGAACTGATCCGCGAAAGCGGGCGGTGAACCTGCCGATCCCTCCTCCCAACCCGCCTGACCCGCGATGAACAGCAGGCGGCCGTCCTTCGGCGCGAGGAGGCCGTTGTTCCAGCCCTTCGGCGCTCCCAGGGATTCGGGATTGATGATCTCGAACTTCACGGCGCGATGGCCCCGGCCTTGAGGACGATCGACTGGCCGCTCCGCCCGCTCGCGCCGACGCACAGGTCGAGCACCGCGGCGGCCACCTCCTCCGCGCTCACCAGCCGGGTCTGCCCCGCGGACGCGAGCACGGACGCGAGCGCCTGATCGCGCGAGAGCCCGGCGCGCGATTCCACGTTTGCGAGGGTGCGTTCGGTCATGGGCGTGTCCACGTAGCCGGGGCAGACGGCGTTGACCGTGACGCCGGTTCCCGCGAACTCGAGGGCCACGGAGCGCGTGAAGCCTAGGACGGCGTGCTTGGCGGCGCTGTAGTGCGCGACGTACTTCGCGCCCTCGAGCCCCGCGAGCGATGCGACGTTCACGATCCGCCCCCATCCGCGCCCTGCCATTTCCGGCGCGAACTCCCGGGTGCATAGAAAGGTGCCTGTGGCGTTGACCGTCAGCATGCGCTCCCAATCCTCGAGCGTGATCTTGCGAAGCGGCGCCGAAGCCGAAGCCCCGGCGTTGTTCACGAGAATATCCACGGTGCCCAGGACCCTCCGCGATTCACGGCCGAGATCGATCACGCTCCCCTCGACGGTCACGTCGCATGCGATCGCCCAGGCTTTGGCTCCCCGGGCGCGCAATGCGGACGCGACATCCTCGATTTCACGCGAGGTTCTCGCCGCGGCCACGACCCCCGCTCCCGCGGCCGAGAGCGCCCGTGCGATCGCCGCCCCGATGCCCCGGCCGCCCCCGGTCACGACGGCGCCCCGACCGACAAGGGGATCGGCGGACCTCGGTCACCGCGTCCGCGAGGATGCCCCCCAGCGCGTCGATGGTTTCCTTGCCTTCCTCGGCCGTCGCCTCCGCGGGCCAGCCGAAGTAGGCACGGGCTCCGTCTGCCTCTTCGAACGTCTTTGCCCCTCCGCGGATCGCCTTGGAGAGGGACGCCGGGTTGGGCGGCAGACCCTTTCGAATGCCCTCGCGCACCAGATCCGCCCGGACCGCCAGGACAATCGAGCTCTCATAGCGCCCCGCGTGGCAGGCGCCACTCTTGAATTCCTCGGTCAGGCGAGGGGCCCAGGGTTTCCGCGAAACGTCCGGGCAAATCACCGGGACCAGACCCTCGTCGCGGGCACGGCGCTCCGCCTCCGCGATCGCGTCCAGGTGGGCGGGATCCAGGTGCGCGTTCGCGATGGCCAGCGCCGCGAAGCCGTGGCGCGTTACCTCGCGCGCCAGGTCGAGAATGAGCGCCGTCACGGTCGAACCCTGGATCGAGATCGTTCCAGGGAACCCCGCTCCGAACATCGCCGCGGTGTACGGGAGCGGCGGCAGGATGAGCGCGCCGAACCCTTGCGCTTCGATCCGGGACGCACCCGCGCGGGCCATGGCCTGCGCGATCAGGATATCGCTCCCGAGCGGGAGATGGGGTCCGTGCGCCTCGATCGCCCCGAGCGGCAGGATCAAGACCATGCGCGCGCGATCCAGATCGCGCACCTCCTCCCACGTCAGATCGGCCATGTCGCGGATCGCCATCGCACGGGGCTCCCGAAAGTTCCCCCAGTCAGGGGTTGCCACTCGCCCGGCGGGCATCCATCATGGGGGGCGGCGCCGATGGAATTTACCATGACCCCAAGGCCGACGGAACGATTGAACATCGCCGATCATTTCCTCGACGAGCGCGTGCGCGAGGGCCAGGGCGCGCGCCCCGCGCTTCGGACGGATTCCGGGACCCTTTCCTACTCCGACGTCCAGAGCCTGGCGAACCGTTTCGGGACCACGCTCGCCGAGGCGGGGATCGAGCCCGAGCACCGGGTTCTGATCGCCCTCCCGGACGGACCCATGTTCGTCGGCGCCTTGTTCGGAACGCTCAAGCTGGGTGCCGTGGTGGTGATGGTGAACCCAGGCCTTCCGCCGCAGGAAATCGCCTATTTGCTCGAGTACACGCGCGCGCGGGCGGTCGTGACGCACCGTGACGTGGCGGCGACGTTTCGGACGGCGGCTCGGGAGTCCGGCTTCGCGAAGAACATCTTCGCCGCGGGGGACGAGTCCTTCGACCGTGGTCTCGCCGCCTCCTCCGCCGAGCTGGATACGTTTCCTTCTCACCGCGACGACCCGGCGATCTGGCTCTTCTCGGGCGGGACGACGGGACGACCCAAGGCGGTGATCCAAACCCACCGCTCGTTCGCGAACACGGCCGAGTGCTATGGGAAACACGTGATCGGCTACTCGGCGGACGACGTTACGCTCTCGGTTCCCAAGCTCTATTTCGGTTACGCGACAGGCTCGAACCTCTTCTTCCCGTTTGCGGTCGGGGGTGCCACGGCGCTCTTTCCCGAGCCGGCGAGCGCCGAGATCCTCTTCGAGAAGATCCGGCGCTTTCGTCCGACCGTGCTGATCAACGTCCCGACGATGATCAACAAGATGGTCTCGCATCCGGACGCCCGCGCCCAGGATCTCTCCTCTCTTCGTGTGTGCACGTCCGCGGGGGAGGCGCTCCCGGCCGAGCTGTATCAAAAGTGGAAGGAGACATTCGGCGTCGAGCTGCTCGACGGGCTCGGCACCGCGGAGATGTGGCATATCTTCATCTCGAACCGGCCCGGCGCCTCGAGACCGGGCTCCCTCGGCACCGTCGTGCCGGGGTTCGAAGTGAAGGTCTGCGACGACGAAGGGCGCGAGCTGCCGCGCGGCGAGGCAGGATGGCTCTGGGTGCGCGGGGATTCGCGCGCGATCGGCTACTGGCAGCATATGGAGAAGACGGCTCAGGGATTTCGCGGCGAATGGTACGTCTCAGGCGACCTCATCACGATGGGCCCTGATGGGTATGTGACCTACTGCGGCCGTGGAGACGAAATGCTCAAGGTGTCGGGGAAATGGCTCGCGCCCCAGGAAGTGGAGGGGTGCCTGCTCCAACACCCGTCCGTCGCGGAAGCGGCGGTCGTCGGCGTGCACGACGCGAGCGGCCTCGTCAAGCCGCGCGCCTACGTGGTCTCGAGCGACCGGCGCGACGGTCTCGACGAGGAGCTGAAGGCGTTCGTGCGCGAGCGCCTCGAGCCCTACAAGCATCCGCGCGAGGTGGTGTTCGTGGATGCGCTCCCGCGCACGCACCTGGGCAAGGTGGATCGGGGTAAGCTTCGCAGGGAATGACCATGGAGATGAACCTGAAGCCCTTCTTTCTGCGGTGGGAGAAGCTCCGGCCCTGGTACAACGCGATCCTGGCCGCGGTGCTCGTCGTTTCCCACGCTCCCCATATGGGTGTCCTCTTCCTGGAGCCGATGGCGCTCTTGATTTGGCTCATCGGGGCCGTCCTGGCGAACGTCTGTTTCCTGGCTGGACCCCTCGTTGAGGCCTATGTGAGCTGGCTCGGGATCAGATCCCGCTACGTCATGCCCGTCCTTTTCATCGGCGGCGTCCTCATCTCGATTCCCTGCGTCGTCTACTTCATGCTGCCCTTCCCGCTTGCCCGGGCGATTCTGGGTGGGCCCTAATCGGGAGCATGCGGCCACGGGGGCCTCGGGGCGGCCGCCGCTCACGATCGCACCCGTCCCGACGGCGCGGTGGGCCCTCGCCTGCGCCGCGGTCGCCGCGGTTGCGTTCGCAGCCTTTTTCCCCACCCTAAAGTTCGAGTTCCTGAGCTGGGACGATTCGCGGTACGTGACCCAGAATCCGTGGATCCGCTCCTGGTCGAGCGAGAACCTGCGCCACATCTTCACGAAGCCCTATTTCGTGAGCTACATGCCGCTCCAGCTCGTGTCCTACATCGTGGACTACGGTTTCTGGGGCCTGAAACCGTTCGGGTATCACCTGCAGCAGGTCGCCCTCCACGCGCTGGACGCCGCGCTCGCGGTCGTGGTGGGCCTGCGACTCTTCGGGCGATTCTGGCTCGCCGCGATAGCCGGGGTTCTCTTCGCGGTGCACCCCTCCCACGTCGAGTCCGTAGCCTGGATCTCCGCCCGGAAAGACGTCCTCTCCGCGGCCTTCCTCCTTCCATCGGTCTATTTCTACTTGCGGGCCCGGGGAGAGCGGTCGCTTCGCAGGGGACCGTACGTCGCCTCGCTTGTATTCTTCTCGCTCGCCGTACTCTCGAAGGTGAACGTGGTCGTGATGCCACTCTTTCTCATTCTTGTGGACATGGTTTCTCCCACGCGCGCGCGGCGGACCGGTGAGCACTGGCTCCAAGCTCTCGGCGGCAAGATTCCGTATGCCGTGATCGGGCTCGGGGTGGCGATCGTCAACTGGGTCGTGGAGGTGAAGACGAAGGCGGCCTATGCGCGCGACCCCGTCCGGTATCTGGTGCTCAAAGGGCACGCAGCTTGGAACTACCTGGGGACCCTCACCGGGATTCCCCGGCAGAATCCGATCTACGACACGCCGCAGGTAGCGCTCGACCTTCCCTCGATGGCGGTCCATCTGGTCGGGCTTCTCCTCCTGCCGCTGCTTGTATGGCTCGGCCATCGGCGCCGCGATCGCGTCCTCACTCTCGGAGCGAGCTGGACCTTCGTGATGCTTCTCCCGGCGATCCTGTTCCCTGTCCCAACCTACGTCGCCGACCGCTACCTCTACATGCCAAGCCTGGGCTTCTGCTGGCTTTTGGCCGGCGGCATCCTGGCCACGAGCGCGAAGCTCAAGGCGCCGGCGGCGCGCGCCGCCACCACCGCCCTTCTCACCGCGATCCCGACAGGGTTCTTCGCCGCCCGAACCGTCCAATACAGCCGGGCCTGGGCGAACTCCGAGGCCCTGTGGTCCTATACGATTCAAAGGAGCAGCGATTTCCGCGCCTACAACAACCTCGCCCGGGTCCGGATCGAGCAGGAGCGCTGGGACGAAGCCGAACGGCCTCTCCGTCGTCTACTACAAGACCGGCCGGTACGCGGAGGCGCTACACGCGAACGACAAGGCATTCGAAATGCACGCGATCAAAGGGGACGATCCGGTGGAGTTCGCGGATCTTGAGTACAAGAGGGGATCGATCTACCTGGCACAGTCCCAGACCGCGAACGCGATCGCGGCGTACGAGACCGCGCTCCGCGCGAATCCGCGCCATCCGGACGCGCGCAGGATGCTCGATCTAGCGAGACAGGCGGAATCGGAGGCGCGCTAGCGACGACTACCCGCCGACGCGGTACCGCCTGATCCCAAGAGGCGCGGTCAGCCCCGGACCGCCTCGCGCACGCGCCTCATGACGGTCCATGGATTGGGATACCAGAACCGGCTCGAATTCACGATCTCGCGGCCGTCGACCAGAACCGTCAGCTCTCCCAGACCGCCTCGTTCAACGGTCACGTCCACGCCGGGCTGTTTTCGAAGCTCCGCGGCCACACGGGCCGCGATGGTCGTCTTGATGAGTCAAACCGGGCAGTGCCGGATGAGGACACGCTTCACGGGCCCGCCGCCTTCTTTGTCGCGGCGCCCACCGCCTTCTTTGTCGCGGCGCCCGCCGCCTTCTTTGTCGGGGCGCCCGCCGCGGGCCGCGCGCGGCCCTGGACCTCCTCGACGGCGACGGTGAAACGCATCGAATCGATGCCCGCCTTCCCGCCGGGCACCGCCGCCACGAGCTTCATTTCTTCGATCGTCAGCACGGCCCGTCCCTCGTTTGCGACGCGCTCGACCTCTTCTTCGGTCACGCCGTGATCCGCGGTCGCGCCCTGAATCGTCTTCCCCACCTCACGCGAGAATATGAAGTCCCGTGTCTTCTGTGGAGCGTTCACGTCCCCTTGATTGGGGCCGGTGTTGGCCTTGTTGCGGAAGTGCCAGCCTTCGATGAACCTGGGATTGGGAACGGCATGGAACGGCGGGGTGAGCCGGGCGAGGTTCTCGGAGGGCCTCACCGTGTCGCGGACCGCGATCTCCCATCCGAGCGGTAGGGGGTTGAGCTCGAGTCGGAGCCCGTCCCAGAGATCGCGGGCGAATCGGCCACCCCGCGCTACCAGGCCTCCGAACGACGCGGTCCGGCCGCGGACAAACGTGTGATCGGGGCAGTTGTCGCACGCGTCGCCGCCCAGGTGCAGCGTATCGGGACCGTCGAAATCGGCGACCATCCTGCGCTCGTATGGCTCGAACCACCCTTCGAACTCGAGCGCCTCGACAACGCCCCCTCCCTTCTGGGATTGCTCGGAGAAGAGATAGCTACCTCGGCAGAGCACCGTGTCGCGGGTGGCGCGACGCTCGTGGAACTCGTAGGTCATGTCCGACTGGAGGACCAAGGTCCGCGCGGCCCCCTTCGTTTCGGGATCCGAATCCGCCACGAGCCCCTCGGACTTGATCCAGAGCCACGTGCCGAAATAGCGGCCGAGGTCGGGGACGATCATCTCCGGCGCGGCCGTGGGCGCGCCCTGCGCGAGCGCCGGCAGCGCGAGGAGGAGGGCTAGTCCTCCGGTACGGATGAGGCGCGCTAGATCGAGAACGCGCAGTTGGTGTAGACGGCCCTTTGGCTTGATCATCCAGTCCCCTAGCCGCTCGCGATGAGCGAGCGGTCGACCGCGCGTACGTTGGGGCAGCCGCAGAGCGCCATCGCGAGCGTTAGCTCCTGACGAAGCAGCTCGAGCACGCGCGCGACCCCCTGCTCGCCGGCCGACGCGAGACCCCAAAGGCAGGGCCGCCCCACCAACACAGCCCGCGCACCGAGCGCCAGGGCCTTGAGCACGTCGGTCCCACGCCGGACGCCTCCGTCCATGAAGACCTCGACCCTTCCCGCGGCGTCGACCACGCGTGGCAGCGCCCGGAGCGTGGCCTCTGCTCCGTCGAGCTGTCTCCCCCCGTGGTTCGACACGATGATGCCGTCCACACCCCGTTCCGCCGCGCGCGCGGCATCCTCGGCCGCGATGATTCCCTTCAGGATGATCGGGAGCTTGGTCTCGCTCCTAAGCCATTCGATGGAATCCCACGTCAGCGACGCGTCGAGCTGCCGCGTCGCGTAGCCCGCGAAGCTCCCCCCCATCGTCGCCACATCGAGCCCGGCCGCCTCGAAATTACTGAGGCAGAGGCCCGGTGGGAGGTCGAACTTGTTCCTCACGTCGCGCTCGCGGCATCCCAGGAGCGGCGTATCGACGGTGAGGCAGAGGGCGCGATATCCGGCCGCCACCGCCCGCTGAATCAGGTTCCGCGCGAGAGAACGGTCCTTGTAGACATAGAGCTGATACCAGAGCGGACCGGTCGCGGCGCCCGCGATATCCTCGAGCGTGTACGTGGAAATCGTGCTCGCCACCATGAGCGTCCGCGCGGCGCCCGCCGCGCGCGCCGTGGCCAGCTCTCCATCCGGATGCGCGAGCCGATGAAACGCGGTTGGAGCGATCAGGATCGGCATGGAAACCGGTGTACCGAGCACGGACGCGGCCGTGTCGATGCGGCTCACGTCCACGAGAACCCGCGGTCTTAGGAAGACTTCGGCGAAGGCGCCGCGATTGGCCGCGAGGGTGCGCTCGTCCTCGGCGCCGCCGGCGTAGTAGTCGTAGAAGGCCCGCTCCATCCGATCGCGGGCAATGGCCTCGAAGTCGAGCACGTTCGCGCAGCCGTCGATGGCCGAGGCTGGAGAAGATTGCCTCGTCTTCCGTGGGGCCCGGACCCTGCCGCGCGCGCGCGACCCCGCCGCCCGTGCCCCTCCGCTCAGGCTCACGGACTTGCGCGAACTATTCCGACAGGACGAGCGATTGGCCGGGCGTCATCGCGCGCTGCGGAGCCGCGAAGGTCACCGTGGCGGACCCCGCGCCGGCCGGCGTCAGGACCGCCGGGGAGGGCGTGTGAAGGTACCGTATCTTTCCCGAGAGCTCGACCGGGCCCGGCGGAGGGGATCCCGCCGTATAACTCACGCGCGCGAGCCGAGCGCTCCGCTTGAGCAGCGCTTCCTCGCGGTCGACGGTCACGGTACCCGTCGAGGCGTCGATCGCGCTCACGTAGACCCGCTCCCCGGCGGCGACCTTGAGGCCGCGGCGCTGTCCGATGGTGAAGGAGTGCACCCCGTCATGGGTTCCGAGCGCGCGGCCGGAGCGGTCGAGGACCTCCCCGCGCTTTGCCGAGGCGAGCCGCTCCGGGAAGCGCTGCTTGAGAAACTCGAGGTACGTCTTCCCCTCGACGAAGCAGATGTCCTGGCTCTCGCGCTTGTCGGCGACGGAGAGGCTGAGCACCCGCGCCTTCTCACGCACCTCGGCCTTGGTGAGATGGCCCAGCGGGAACAGCGAGCGGCGAAGGGTGGGCTGGGTGAGGCCCCACAGGACGTAGGACTGGTCCTTGGCAGGATCGACCGCGCGGAGGAGCGTCGCCCGCCCTTCACCGTCGAAGCCGCGCCGCGCGTAATGTCCGGTCGCTACGTAGTCGCACCCGAAGCTCTCCGCTCGGCGCATGAGCTCGCCGAACTTGAGCCAGTTGTTGCACTGGACGCACGGATTGGGGGTGCGGCCGGACAGATACTCCCCCACGAAATCCTCGATGACGTGCTCTCGGAAGTCGCGCTCGAGATTCAGCACGTAGTGGGTGAATCCCATGCGCCGCGCCACAGCGCGGGCGTCGTCGATCGCCTCGAGCGTGCAGCAGCCGCGGCTCGGGCTCGGGCCCTCCGCATAGCACCACAGCTTCATCGTGACGCCGATGACCGTGTGTCCGTGCTCGGCGAGCACGGCCGCCGCAACGGAGGAATCGACGCCGCCGCTCATGGCGACGAGAATGGTCGAAGGATTCTCGGGGATGAAGTTCGTCACGGCTTTCTACGAAGCTGCGGTGGGAGACGAGGCGCGGAGCTTGGAAACGACGTTGGGAAGAACCTCCAGTACCCGGTCGATCTCCTGCTCCGTGGTACATCGGCCCAAGCTGAAGCGGACCGCGGACTGGGCGACCTCGCGCGGCACGCCCATCGCGAGGAGGACATGCGACGGGTGAGAGGAACCAGCTTTGCAGGCGGCGCCGCTCGAGACCGCGACTCCCTTCATGTCGAGTGAAAGAATCAAATGCTCCCCCTCAGCTCCAACGAACGAGAGGTGCGATGTGTTCGGCACGCGCGGCGCTCCGCCCCCGTGGCGGATGACGTTCGGCACCCGCTCCATGATCAGGGTCTCGAGTCGGTCCCTCAGCCTCGCCACCTGGGGCGCGACGTCGTTCAGCTCCTGGAGCGCGAGCTCCGACGCCTTCCCGAGCCCGACGATCGCGGGCACGTTTTCCGTGCCGGGGCGCCTCCCCTTCTCGTGCTCGCCCCCGAATTGGAGCGGGACCGGCTTGAAACCCCTCTTGACGTAGAGCGCGCCGACACCCTTTGGCGCGTAAAACTTGTGCCCGGCAATGGTGGCCATCGTTGCGTGCCAGGCCCGGACGTCGATGGGCGTCTTCCCCGCGGCCTGGACGGCGTCGACGTGGTAGGCGACACCGCGCTCCGCGCAGATCGCCCCGATTTCCGCGACCGGCTGTACCACACCGGTCTCATTATTTGCGGCCATCACCGAGACGAGCGCCGTGTCGGGGCGGATCGCGGCCGCGATCGACTCGGGCGCGACGACGCCGCGCGCGTCGGGCGCGACGCGGGTGACGGTGAACCCATCGCGCTCCAGCGCGTCGGCCGCGTGCCGAACCGCGTCGTGCTCGACCGCGCTCACGATCACGTGGCGCCCCTTCAACGGTAGGGCGCGCGCGCCACCGATCACCCCGATGTTGTCGGATTCGGTTCCGCCGCTCGTGAACACGATCTCCCCGGGCGTCGCGTTCAGGAGGGCCGCGACCTGGGCGCGGGCGTCCTCGATCGCGCCCCTCGCCTCCTGGCCGAAGGCGTGGACGCTGGAAGCGTTCCCGAAATGCCCGCCGAAATAGGGGAGCATCGCCTCAAGGACCTCGGGGCGCACGGGCGTGCTCGCATTGTGGTCAAGGTAGATGCGGGACATGGGTCGGGACCCTCCAGGGATCCCTCTCAGGCTAACAAAGCGATGGGGCCGAGCGCAACCGGCGCTCGGCCCCGAAAGAACCTCACGCTCGAGCTACTTGCCGCTGGGCGCGTTCCCGCCTTGGGGCTCATTGCCGCCCTGGCTCTGGGGTTGAGTCGGGGACTCCGGGGTCGCCTTGTCGCCGGCCTCACCGGCCGGCTTCGCGGTCTCGGCCGGGGGCGCCGTCGTGGTTCCGCTCTCCCCCGCCTTCATGCCCATCCCCGCGCCGGTCCCCATGCTGGCCTTGGTCCCGGACGATTTGCCCGCTGGCTTCGACGCCTCGGCTTTCTTCGCAGCCGCGGCGCTGGCCGTAAACGCGGCCTTCGGAATGATCCGCACCGACTTGATCGTCGTCCACTCGAGCGGTTTGCTGTTTTCGTTCGGCATCCCCGGGTTGGGGCCCGTGGGCGAATTGGCGATCTTGTCCAGCACGTCCATCCCCGCGATCAGGTGCCCGAACGCCGTGAACTTCCCGTCCAGGCCGGCGTTCGCGCCGTGCATGATGAAGAACTGCGAACCCCCGGAGTTCGGCGCATCCGTGTGCGCCATCGAGAGCACACCCTTCACGTGCAGATGCGAGTTGAACTCATCGTTGATGTTGTATCCGGGACCGCCCGTGCCGAGGTCCGGCGCGTTCGGATTCTTGGAATTGGGGTCACCGCCCTGGATCATGAAGCCCTTCATGATGCGGTGAAAGCCTGTCCCGTTATAGAAACCTTGCCGCGCGAGCTTCTTGAAGTTCGCCACCGTCTGGGGGGCGTCCTTTTCCCAGAACTCCGCGACCATTCTTCCCTTCGAGGTCTCGAACACCGCCACTTCATCCACCGGCTTCGCGGGTTTGGCGGCTTTGGCTGCAGGCTTCGCCGCCGGGGCCTTCGCCTCGGGCTCGGCGGCCCAAGCCGCGCCTGCCACCAGCACTCCCAACGCCGCGATCATGCATACACTCTTCACGCTCTTCGAAAACATCGATACCTCCTTCGGGTGATTGGTTGCCGCCATGAGCGGCCTTCTACTTCGATTGGAGCAGTCGTACGATGCGGCGCTGCCGCTCCAGCTCCCGCTTGGCGGCATCGGCGTACGCCGGGTCGACGAGGGCCGCTTCGAACACCGGGATCGCGTCCGCATGCCGGCCCAGCTTGTCGAGCGCCTGAGCCCAGCAGAAGTGCAGGCAGCCGCTTGCGCTATCGGCCGCCAGCCCTTCGTGGACGATCTTGATCACGCTTTCGTAGCGGTTCGCTTCGTAGTACGCGTACGCCATGTTGCAATACACTCCCTTGTAGTTATCCTTGTCCAGGCGCACCACCTCGCGGTACTGCTCGACGGCGCGGTCGGGCTTGTTCGAATTCGCATACGCCTGCGCGAGATAGTACCGATCGACCGTCCCGAGCGAGTCCCGAATCGCCTCGTAGTGGCTGATCGCGAGCGGGTAGCGCTCCAGCTTGAAGTTTACCCATCCTAGTTGCTTCTTGGCCTCCAAATCGAGCGGCGCCAATTGTAAGAGTTTCGTATAGGCCGCCGCCGCTTCGGCATAAAGCCCCGCGCGGATGGCGCACGTCGCGAGCCCGCGGGTCAGCCCGGGGTCACGCGGATTGAGCTCGGACGCCTTGTAGTACGCGGACATGGCGGCGGGGCTTTTCCCCTGGCGCGAATAGACTTCCCCCGTCTCCTGGTAGACCCGGGACAGCTTAACGGGATCGTCACGGGCAATCCGCATGGATCGCGAGCAGATCTCTTCGGCTTCCTGGTACTCCCCGACCTCGGTCAGCGATCGGGCGAGGGAGAGCCGCGCGTCGAGATCCATCGGGGACAGCGCGACCGCTTGGCGGTACGTGGCGGCGGCCCGCTCTTGGTCGCCGGTCGCCGCATAGGCGTCGCCGAGCGCCATGAACGCCGAGACGATCTGGCTGGAGACGCGCGTCGCGCGCTCCAGGAGCGGCAAGGCCTCGGAGTACCGGCCTCGCTGGACCCCGACCCGGCCGAGACCCGAAAGCGCTTCCAGGGAGCCCGGATCCGCTTCGAGCGCCAAGCGAAACGCGTGCTCTGCCTCATCCTGCTGCCCGCGCTTCAGGAACTCGTTCCCTAGCTCGACTTGGCGACGCGCTTCCTGCTGCCGCGAGAGCCCTTGCTGGGGCGCCGTCTGTCCGGGACCCGAATTGGGGGCGATGCTCGGGCGCCCGTGCGAGGCGCAGCCCGCGAAGAAAAGAAGACATGCCGGGAGCACGAGTGCCTGGGTGGTTCGAGACGAGCGCGTCAGCATGAGTCCGTGCCTCCTAGGGGACATGGCAAAAGCCAGGTTCTCGGGAGCGACGGAGACTAATGCTTCTCCGAAGCTGCGCCCGCGGGGGCGGAGCCAGTACCCTGGCCCTTAAGAAAGTCCTCGAGGACTTGAATGCTGCTCTTCGCGTTCCCACCGACCTCCGACGTGGAATCGATCTCCACGACCCGCTTCCAGTAGGAGAGCGCCTGCTTGTAGATCTGTGCGTCGGCGAAGGCGACACCAAGGTTGTAGTTGGCTTCCTGACTCTTGGGGTCGTATTTGAGCGCCTTGCGGTATAGCGCGGTCGCTTCCGGGATCCTCTGCAGCGAGTAGAGCACGTTGCCCAGGTTCGTTAGCGCCCGGACGTTCGTCGAGTCGATCTCGAGCGCCTTCTTGAATGCCGCGGACGCCTCCTCCGGCTTCCCCAGCTCCCCCTGGATGAGCGCGTAGTTGACCCACGCATCGGGGAGCGGGTACTTCAGCTCGGTCGCCTTTCGGAACTCTCCGAGTGCATCGTCGCGGCGATCTTTCGACAGGTAGAAATTCCCGAGGTTGAAATGAGCCGCGGGATCCCTCGAATTCAGCCGGAGGGCCTTTTGGAATTCGCGCTCTGCATCGTCCGGGCGTTTCAAGTCCATGTACACCGCCCCGAGGCTCACATGGGCGGTGGAACTCTTGGGCTCGAGCAGCACCATCTTCTTGAACGCCTCCACCGCGTCGTCAAAACGGCCAGCGCGGCGGTAGGCCCCGCCGAGCGCCAGGTAGGCATTTGGATCTTTCGGCGATTTCTTCGTTAGCTGAAGCGCTTCTTCGATGGAAACCGATCGGAGCGGGGCGGCTGCCGCGGACCCAGCCGCGACGGCTGGATTCGTGCTTTTTTTCGTGTCCGCCCGCGCCCAGCCCGCGGCGGTCAGCAAGGTGACGGCGATGAGGCCGCACCAGGCGACTCTCGTCCTTGATCGGTGGAAGTTTTGGGTCATGGATGTTTGTGGGTAGCGGGCATCAACGCCGCGACGCTATCGACTCTATACCCCGAAGTCAACCTGGTTCTCCCCCCGATGCCCCGGAAAAGGCGATGCCGAAGCGCCCTCGAGAGATGCGCTGGCCGAATCAGACCAAGCACGGGGCGTCAAGGCGAGGGAGCGCCCCAACCCAGCTCAACCACCTCGAAATCGTCGGCCGTGAGACTGTGAAACGCGGGGTTCAGGACGTTGTTGTCCCATGCCGGATCCATGGTGCCCGACACATACATGTCGGTACCGTTGTCGGCCACGATCAGCCCGTAAGTCTTCATGGCCTGACGGGTGCCTTGAGGCGAAGCCGTGTTCCCATCGGTGGCGCACCCACGGTGCTGCCGGCCTGGTGGGAGGCCGGCCACACGTAGCCGTTCGTCGCGCGCGTCGTGACGCGAAACGCATGCGTCACGGGACCGGCGGCAACCTCGTCGTGGCGCACCAGTCCGGGAAAGATCGCGAGGCCCGCCGCGTCCGCGGAGGTCCAACCATCCGGGCGACGCGCATTGGTGGAGAGATCGAACGTGGCTCCCGACCCCGCCTCCCAGCGGGCGGCGGTTGAATTCCATCGGGTCGCCCACGTCTCGTAGAGGAGCCAGCGCTCTCGATCGATGAGGATCAGATGCCGGTCGCCACTTTGGCCACCGCCCGGAACCGCGCCCTCGATGTAATTGGCCTGCGTGCGCGCCTCGTTCGGAATCGGATACCCCGGAGGCCGGCCGGGCGCGCCCGGGTCGCTCTGCGCGCCATAGGGAGAAAAGGCCACCTGGGTGAGCGCCTGGTTCGCGCCCACGCCCGCGTAAGGAAAACCGTAGGGCGGTGGCCCGAAGTCGGGATGGACGATGCGCGTGGCCGTTGGGTTTTGCGGTGTTCGCCCGCTGATCCAGTCAATCAACGCCTGCGACTGGGAGGCTACCGGCGCGACGGATATGTCCAGATTCCACCAATTATCCGCCGGGAACGCCTGCCGCGTGGAGAAGTCCTCGAGCAACACGAGGCTGTCGGACGCCGAGCGTCCGGGCCCCGGGACAACCGGCGGCTGCGTCGGCGACGTGCCGGTGGAACACCCGGCGACCGCCACGATGGCGGCGACCGCGAGCGTGGCGCGAATGCGCAATGGGAGATGCATGATTAGGGCTCCGTTATCGAGGTATTCCGGAGCCATGCAAGAAGACTGCCACGTCTGAGGTGGGGTTTGCCCCTAACCGACGCGCAAACGCGCCGTCGGCCTCATTGCACCTACGGCGAAGATCCGCGTGCCCACGCGCCGGCGCGCAGGAGGAGCAGCTCGCGCTCGCGGGCGTTGCGCGTGAGCGTCGCCGCGCGTTCGAATTCCGCGCGGGCCTCGTCAGAACGGCCGAGCTTCGCGAGCAGATCGCCGCGCACGCTCGGCAAGAGGTGGTAGCCCTCGAGCGACGGCTCCGAGGTCAGCGCATCCACGATCTCGAGACCGGCCGCCGGTCCGAACAGCATCGCGAGGGCAACCGCACGATTCAGCTCCACGACCGGGGACGGCATGAGCCGCGCGAGCGCCCCGTAAAGACCTACGATGCTCGCCCAGTCCGTTTCCGCCGGGGTGCGCGCCCTCGCGTGGCAGGCCGCGATCGAGGCTTGGAGCGTGTACGGCCCGTTTCCGCCGCCTAGCTCCTCGGCGTGTACGAGTGCCGCGAGACCGCGACGGATGAGGAGCTGATCCCAACGCGCGCGGTCTTGATCGAGCAGCAGGACGGGCCGTCCCGAAGCGTCCGTGCGCGCGCCCAGACGCGATGACTGGATCTCCATGAGGGCGACGAGGCCGTGGACCTCCGGCTCACGAGGTGTGAGCTCGGCCAGAATTCGGCCCAGTCGTAGCGCGTCCTCGCAGAGCGCGGGCCGCATCCAGTCGTCGCCGGCGGTCGCCGAGTAGCCCTCGTTGTACACGAGGTAGATCACCTCGAGCACCGACGACAGACGGGCGGCTCGGTCGGCTTCGCGGGGAACCTCGAATGGGGCGCGCGCCTCGGCGAGGGTCCGCTTGGCCCGAACGATCCGTTGAGCGATGGTCGGCTCCGGGACGAGGAACGCGCGCGCGATCTCGCCGGTCGTCAGGCCCCCGAGAAGACGGAGCGTGAGCGCGACGCGCCCCTCGGTGGAGAGAACCGGGTGGCAGGCCGTGAACATGAGGCGCAGGAGGTCGTCGCCTATATCATCGTCGATCGCGGCGTCGAGATCCGGCGCGGTCTCCTGGCGGGCCTCGATCTCGCGAGCCAGCTCCTCGTGCTTGCGCTCGAGCCGCTTGCCTCTACGAAGCAGGTCGATCGCGCGATGCTTCGCGGTGGCCATGAGCCAGGCGCCCGGGTTTTCCGGGACCCCTGACCCGGGCCACTTCTCAAGGGCAATGACGAGAGCGTCCTGCGCGAGCTCCTCGGCGAGACCGACGTCACGCACGATCCGCGCGAGACCGGCGATGAGCCTCGGCGATTCAATCCTCCAGACCGCGTCGATCGCACGATGGGTGTCGGTAGCCGTCACAGCTAACGATCACACCATCTTCAATTCCTCAGCGCAAGCCCTTGCCGCAGAGCCGGCCCATCGTGCCTACTTCCTCGCCGCGACTCCCATCTCGCGGAAGCGCTCTACCGCCTCGCTGGGGCCGAAGTCCTCCAGCTCGAACAGCTGGCGAATCTCAATCTCGCCTTCCTTCCCATCGGCGGCTGGGTTGGGAAAGCGCCGCGCCCATTCCACCGCCTCCTCCTTGGACTTCACCTGGATGAGGGTGTAGCCCGCGATGAGCTCCTTCGCCTCTGTGAAGGGCCCGTCGAGCGTGGTGCGCTTTTCCCCGGAATACTTGACGCGCCAGCCCGTCGAGCTCGGCCTGAGTCCGGAGGCATCAAGCAGCACACCGGCCTTCTGGAGCTCCTCATGGTATTCCGCCATCGCGTCGATCAGCTTCTCCTCCGGCATGAACCCCGCTTCCGAGCCCTTGGTGGCCTTGACCATGATCATGAATCGCATCGTCGTGTCTCCTTTATCGCTTCGAGGCTATTTTCGCCCGCACGCGCTCCTCCTGATCCCTGAGCTCGGGGGTGAACTCGGCGCCGAAGTCTTCCGCCTCGAACACCTGGCGAATCTCGAGCTCGGTCTCGTCGAAAGGGGCGCGCTTGAGCCACTCGATCGCTTCTTCTTTCGAATTCACCTGCCAGAGCCAGAAGCCGGCGATCAGCTCCTTCGCCTCGGTGAAGGGTCCGTCGATCACGGTTCGCTTCCCCTTGGAGAACCTGACCCGCGCGCCCTTCGAACTCGGGTGGAGCCCCTCGCCGGCGAGCATCACGCCCGCTTTCGCCAGCTCTTCGTTGAACTTTCCCATCTCGGTGAGGATCTTCTTGTCCGGGAGCATCCCCGCCTCCGAGTTCTTGTCGGCCTTGACGATCACCATGAATCGCATCGCACGATCTCCTTCTGGCTTTCCGGTTTAGGGGGCCGGGGCCGGGCCCCGGCCGGTCGGCCGGGTCTCAACCCTCGCTCTACATGTACAACCAACGATGCTCCGCGAAATCGACACGTCGAGCGACGGTTTTCTACCCGGACCCCTAAATCGTTTTGCTGCAGCTGATTCACGCTGTCGCCAGGTACTCGGCGAGGCGGTCGAAGGTGCTGTTCCAGCCCTCCTTGTGCCCATCCCGCGACTCGACCGATCCGAAGCCAGCCTGGCGCAAGGTCAGCTCGGTCTTCGCCCCTGGGCGTCCAGCCAGACGTGGGTGAAGACGAGCCGCTCGGGCTTCACGATTTCGCGATAGACGCCCTGCAGCCAATGGTCGACACCTTCCGGCGAGCGCATGCAGATCCGAAAAGCCCCACCCGGGCGGAGGTCCACATCGTGCGCCGTTACCGTGAAGCCGCGCGGGGCCCCCTGCCAGTGCTCCAGGTGCTCGGGCTTGGTCCATGCATCGAAGACGAGACTGCGCGGCGCATCGAATAGGCGCTTGATCACGAGCTCAGGCTCCGCAGCCGTCGTGACGAGACTACTTTTTCTTGCGGCCATGTTTCCTCTCCTTCCGTTGCAGTTTGTGTAGGTAGACGTCCAGGCGATCGAAGCTCTCCTCCCAGAAGCGGCGATAGCGGTCGAGCCACTCCGCGGCGTCCTTCATCGGACCCGCATCGAGCCGGCAAGGCCGCCACTGGGCCTCGCGACCGCGGGCGATCAGGCCGGCGCGCTCCAGCACCTTGAGGTGCTTCGAAACCGCGGGGAGGCTCATGTCGAAGGGCTCGGCCAGCTCTGTGACCGTGACCTCTCCCCGAGTCAGGCGCGCCAGGATCGCGCGCCGCGTGGGATCGGCGAGGGCCGCGAAGGTGGCGTTGAGGCGCTCGGGCCTCCATGGAGCTCGATCGGTCATGTAATTAACTATACGGTTAAATACGTATCCGTGTCAAGCCCTCGATTTCTCTCGAGAAGAGCGCGGCGAGTCGCCGAATCAGACGCTAGACGGCATTCGGTACTGCAGCGCCTCGGCGACATGCTCGGCGCGCACGGTCCCCGAGCCGGCCAGATCGGCAATCGTGCGGGCCACCCGCCGCACACGAATGACGCCGCGCGCGGTGATTCGATAGGTCTCCGCCGCGCGCCTAAGGAGCAGCCGGGAATTTGTGTCGAGCGGCGCGACCCGTCCCAGTTCCCTTGTGGTCAGCGCGGCATTCCTAGCGTCGGATGGCGAGCGCGCCGCCGCGGCCGAGCGTGCGCGGACCACGCGCTCGCGCACGGCAGCCGACGGTTCTCCCGTCTCTCGCGCAAAGAGGTCGTCCATGGGAACCGCCGGGACCTCGAGGATCAGGTCGATGCGGTCGAGGATGGGACCGGACACCTTGGACCAGTAGCGTGTGACCGAGTCCAGGGGGCAACGGCACGAGTGCCGCGCGTCGCCTCGAAACCCGCACGGGCATGGATTCATGGCGGCCACGAGGGAGAACGCCGCGGGAAACACGGTCGTGCCCCCCACGCGAGCGATCGAGACGTAGCCCTCCTCAAGCGGCTGCCGCAGCGCTTCGAGCGCGTTCCGGTGAAACTCGGGCAGCTCGTCCAGGAAGAGGACTCCCCGGTGCGCGAGGCTCACCTCCCCCGGGAAGGGCCCGCGGCCGCCCCCGACGAGACCCGCGTCCGAGATGGTGTGGTGCGGCGAGCGAAACGGAGGCTCGAGGATCAACCCCGAGCCGGGCGGGAGACGGCCGGCCACCGAATGGATGGTGCTCACCTCGACCGCCTCTTCCCGCGCGAGCGGAGGCAGAATCCCGGGCAGTCGGCTGGCAAGCATCGTTTTCCCGGAGCCCGGCGGCCCGATGAAGAGGATGTTGTGGCCGCCCGCGGCCGCCACCTCGAGCGCTCGGCGGGCGACGGCCTGTCCCCGCACCTCCGCTAGATCTGGGAGGAGAGGGGCGGACGCCTCGGCCCCTGGGGCATGATCGGGGCATTCCCCGCGGGCGTTCCATCCTCCCCGTTCCCCATCATCCGCCGCGTCGTCGCCGCGAAGCTCCCGAAGGGAGCCTAGGGTCCGGCACGAGATCCCGCCGATCGCGGCGGCTTCCCGCGCGTTCTCGCGCGGAATCCAGACGGGGCCGCGACCTTCCCGTTTGGCGGCAGCCATGACCGCGAGAATTCCTCGGACCCCGCGAAGCGTCCCGTCGAGCGCCAGCTCGCCCACGAAGACCCCGTCCGCAAGGGACCCGCGCGGAACCTGCCCCGACGCGAGAAGGAGCGCGACCGCGATCGGAAGGTCGAAGCGCGCGCCCTCCTTCCGGACGTGCGCGGGCGCCAGATTGACCGTGATCTTTCGGGCGGGGAATTCGAACCCGCAGTTTCGGAACGCCGCGAGGACACGCTCGCGGCTTTCACGCACCGCCGCATCGGGCAATCCGACGATGGAGAACGTCGGAAGCCCCGTGCCTAGATCGGCCTCCACTTCGACGAAAAGACCGTGAATCCCTTGCGTGGCGCAGCTCGTGACGCGAGCAAGCATGTGGCTCGTTCCGGGGGAGAGCTGGTTTCTCGGGAGTACGATAGGCGGTGAGCCGAGGTTCGGTTGGGGGTTGTGACGCGCGAAGTGTAGACTCCGGCTGCGGAACCTGTCAAGGCGCGCCCGGGTCGCGGAGGTTTTTCATGGCGGATACGATTGGAATCGTGGGCGGTGGGGCGCTCGGGACGCTCCTCACGTCGCGATTCCTTGCCGCGAAGGCCGACGTGCGGGTCGTGGTTCGCTCCGCGTCGCGGCTCGAAATGTTGAAGCGCGATTACCCCGCGCTCCGCGGGGGCACCGACGCCCAGCTTTTGCGCGGCAGCGATCTCGTGTTCCTCTGCGTGAAAGCCTACGACGTACCCGCGGTCGCCGGATCGCTCGCCGCCCTCGATCTGCGTGAGACCTCGATCACCTCCCTTCAGAACGGCTGGGGCCACATGGAGATCCTCGCGGCCGCTCTGCCCCGTCTTCCCCTGCTCGCGGGAGCGACGTCGTTGGGAGCCTACCTGGACGAGCGAGGATCGCTCCACTCCGCCGAGGACGGGAGGACCCTGGTCGCGCCGTGGCGCCCAACCGACCTCTCCAGCGCCGAGGGCGCGGCGGAAGCTCTGCGCAGGGCTGGACTCAAGGCCGACACCTGCTCCGACGCACGCGCCGTGCTGTGGCGCAAGCTCGTCCTGAACTCGGCCGTGAATCCACTCACCGCGCTCGCCCGCTGCACGAACGGCACACTCGAGAGGGAGCCCGCGCTCTTCGCGATCGCGGAGTGGGCCGCCCGGGAAGCCGCGCGGGTGGGGTGGAAGCTCGAGGTGCTCGAGAAGGGCTTCGATCCCGTGGCCGCCCTCCGCCCGGTCCTCCGGGAGACGGCCGGGAACCGCTCCTCGATGCTTGAGGATCTCGGGCGAGGCCGTCGCACGGAGGTCGAGGAGATCACGGGCGCCGTGGTCCGCCTCGCGGGAGAGGTCGGCGAGTCCACGCCGGTGCAGGCGGCGCTGCTCACGCTGATCCGCGCCGCGGAGCGTCGCCCCCAAAACTAAGCGGGGCGGCACCAGGGCCGCCCCGCTCCGTTACGCTTCAGGCCGTAGCTTACTTCACGACCACCAGCTGATTCCTCGTCATGCCGTCGGGAGTCTCGAGGACGAAGAAGTACACGCCCGAGGACACCCGCGATCCGTCCCTCGACGTCCCGTTCCAGGGCACGCCGTGGGATCCGCCCGACATGACTTCATCCGCGAGCGTGTTCACGAGACGCCCCGAGACGTCGAAGACCTGGAGCTTGACGCTGCCCGGGCGGCTCAGCTCGAAGTTGATCACCGTTTGCGGGTTGAACGGGTTCGGCGTGGCGTGTGCCAGCGCGCCCGAACCGGCCTTCACGACGACGACCGAAACCGTGCCTTCGAAGGCTCCGCCGCCGGTGAGATTACCCGTGATGGTCACCTCGACGGTTTGACGTGCGTCCGGGAGGTCGGCAAAGAGGATGCGGAGGCTCTCCTTTGAGAAACAGGCCGTGAATGCCGAGCCTCCTTCTTCGCTGCGACTGGCCGTTCCGATGCGGGCTCCAACCTGGCCCAGGTCGCGCGCTCTCTCCTGGACTCCATCGCTCCGGATGTCTCTCCCCTTGCCTTTGGATACGAGTTGCCTCGCCGAGAGGATGGGGACCTCCACCCCGCCGAACCTCGCGACGATCGAGGAAGGAATGATGTCGCTGGTGTTGAAGTTATCCCCGACAGGCTCGATCTCGACGCACCAGAATGGCCTGGCCGAGGTGAGACGGATGACCCGTTCCCCGTCGGAAACGGACACGTCCGCCTCAAGGGCCGTCTCCACGTTGTTCACCGTGATCTGGAACGACTTCTCGTCGCTCAAGGCAGCGTCGCTCGCGCGCACGGTCGCCGCGTAGGCGCCCGCATCCGAGAAGCCGGGTGCCAGGTGTACGTTCCCCGTCGTGGCGTTCGTCGTGGTCACCGTCATGAACCCGGGACCGTCCGCCTTCGCGAACGTCAGAGCGTCCCCATCCGGATCCGATCCGGACAGGACCTGATCCGCCGTTGCCCCCTCATCCACCGTCATGTTCGACGGCTGCGTCAAGGTGGGAGCCGCATTCGCCTTGCCCGCGACGATGTTGAATTGCGCGTTGTTCCCGGCGGGGAGATGGGAAAGATCGGCGGTGAGGTCGATAGTCTGGACCGCCCGGGCAGCGCGGGAGACCAATCTGACCCGGGGCGCGGCGGCGGGAGTGCCCGTCGTCGGATCCGACGTCGCATAGACGCTGACGCTCAATTCGCTCCCCGTCGTACCCGAGACCGTGTTCGTGCCGCTGATGATCGGGCCCTTCTGTGGAGCTTGGGGCGCCAGAGCCGCCGCGGGTTGCCGCGATGCCGCGGCGCCCTCGACGGTGATCGTGCTGGTGAACGTGCTCGTTCCGCCGGCGTCGGTGGCGGTGAACACGACGTCGTAGACGCCCTCGGCCCCCGCCTGCGGTGTCCACGTGAACAGACCGTTCACGCCGGTGCCGGCTCGGTCAACGCCGAGCGCCGTCGTAGCTGACCCCGAGAGCCCGTTCGAAGCCGTGAACGTCACAGAATACGACCCCGCGTCCCCAGACCGCGGGTGCCACACGAAGCTGCCGGTCGTCTTCGAGACGTCGGTTGTGAAGGAAGCGTCGTTTCCCTCGGGCAGCGAGAACTCCGCCGTGAAGGACGCGATCGCGTCTCCATCCGGGTCGCTGGCGCTCACGCTGAAGGCGATCACGCCCCCCTCTTCGCCGTTGATGGCTGAAGGCGCGGACACGGCCGGCGCG
>WNFK01216047.1_pt1 | contig 35249 bp, 34 predicted proteins | sample 5400281 | NCBI WGS metagenome assembly WNFK01 (sample SAMN13153350, study PRJNA577476) | soil metagenome | isolation source: 20 cm soil on Douglas fir-dominated hillslope | place: USA:California | collected 2013-09-17
ATCGTAATTGGTACGGGCATGCTCAAGCCGAACGTGAGCACGCTCGTCGGTTCGCTGTACGAAACGAGCGACCAACGCCGGGACGCCGGGTTTTCGCTGTTCTACATGGGCATTAACATCGGGGCCTTCCTCGGGATTACGGGTGCAGGCTACCTGGCCGAGAAGATCGACTGGCATGTCGGCTTTGCCGCTGCGGGCGTCGGCATGACGTTCGGTCTCATCCAGTACGTGCTCGGCAAGGGCCGCCTCCAGGTTGCGATCGATCGCTTGGCGGCGCGACCCAAGGAAACGGGACCCGCTACGGCCGGGCCCACCGCCGAGTCGCTGACGGTCACAGACTGGAAGCGCATCGCCGCCATCTTCGTGCTGTTCATCTTCGCGGCGCTGTTTTGGGGCGCCTACGAGCAAGCCGGATCGACGCTCAACTTGTTCGCTGACCGCAACACAAATCGCGTGATCTTCGGATGGGAGATGCCCGCCTCTTGGCTGCAGGCGGTGCAGCCCATCTTCGTAATCCTGCTGGCTCCCGTCATGGCATGGTTGTGGGTGCGGCTCGGAAAGAGAGAACCGTCCAGTCCCGCGAAATTCGCCCTCGCGCTTCTCTTTGCCGGCCTGGCGTTCCTGCTCCTCGTGCCCGCTGCTTCCCTGGCGCAGAGCGGCGCGGGGGTCAAGGTCAGTCCGTTGTGGCTCGTGCTCGCGTACGCCATCGAGGAGCTGGGCGAGCTTTGCCTGAGCCCCGTTGGGTTGAGCGCCGTCACGAAGCTCGCGCCGCCGCGCCTCGTTGGACGGATGATGGGCGTCTTCTTCCTGTCGAACTGGCTCGGCAACCTGCTGGCTGGTTGGACGGCCGGATTCTTCAGCTCGATGCCGTTGCCGACGCTGTTCGGGGCCGTGGCAGGCGTGTCCCTCGGCGCGGCCGCAATCATGTACATGTTGTTGAAACCGATTCGCGGCTTGATGGGCGGCGTGCGCTGAACGCTGTTCGCTACGAAGCCTTCGGTGGCCCGCTCGAGCTGGTCACGCTGCCGGACCCCGAGCCCCCTGCGGGCGGCGTCGTCGTCAAGGTCGCAGCCTCGGGGATGTGTCTCAGCGACTGGCACGGCTGGATGGGACACGATGCCGACATTCATCTGCCCCACGTCCCCGGCCACGAGCTGGCCGGAACAGTCGCCGCCGTCGGACCGGGAGCGCGCAAGTGGAAGGTCGGCGACCGCGTCACGACGCCGTTCTGTCTCGGCTGCGGCCGCTGCGAGCAATGTCGCGCCGGCCAGCAGCAGGTGTGCGACCACTACTACCAGCCGGGCTTCACCGGTTGGGGGTCGTTCGCGGAGTACGTGGCGCTGCCGTACGCCGACGAGAATCTCGTCGCGCTCCCGCCGGCCGTGAGCTTCAACGCGGCCGCGCTGCTCGGCTGCCGATTCGCCACCGCCTATCGCGCGGTCGTCGCGCAGGGGCGGCTGCAAGCGGGCGAGTGGATCGCCGTGCACGCGTGCGGCGGCGTGGGATTGTCGGTCGTCATGATCGCCAGCGCGCTGGGCGGTCGAGTCGTTGCCGTGGATCTGGCGGATGACAAGCTCGCGTTCGCGCGGCAGCTCGGTGCTGAGTTCACGCTGAACGGAACCGGGCTGGATGACGTACCGGGAGCCGTCCGCGATGCGACGGGCGGCGGTGTTCACGTGTCCATCGATGCGCTCGGCAGCCTCGCGACCTGCCTCAACTCACTGGGATCGTTACGCAAACATGGCCGCCACGTGCAGGTCGGTCTGATGACGGCGCAGCAGAGCCATCCCCCGATCCCGATGGGCGCAATCATCGCGCGGGAGCTCGAAATCCGGGGAAGCCACGGGATGGGCGCGCGGGACTATCCGGCGATGCTGGATCTGATCACGCGGGGGCGTCTCTCTCCGGAGCGTCTCGTCACGCGGACGATCGCGCTGAGCGAGGTCCCGGCGGCGTTGCCGCGCATGAACGCGTTCGAGGGCGTGGGCATCACGGTGATCAACCGGTTCTAGATAAGGAGGTCGCGGCATGCTGAAGAAACTCGCGGCGGTGCTGCTGCTCGTGGGCCTCGTCTTGCCCCACAGCTGCGGCGTCAGCCCGCTGAGCGGGGCGTGGAACGGCGCGTCCGCGGTGATCATGTTCGGGATCCCCGTGCTCGTGACGATCGCGTACGCGTTGCACCAGCTCGTCCCCGCCTTGGCGCGGTTTCACGAGCGCAACGGCGCCGCGCTCCACGGCTTCTTCCGGGCGGTGTGCCTCGTCCTCCTGGGCGTGTATCTTGGCGCGGCCCTCGGCGACGACGCCGAGCCGCGAGGTCGCATCGCCACGGGCATCAGTTTCGCGATCGCTGCGGCGTTGCTCTACTGGCAACAGGGACGGGGCACAAAGGCACAACGCCTTCCCCTCCTGCTCCTGACCATCGTCGGCGTAGCCGCCATCTTCGCGTTCGCGCGCTACGTGGGGGACGGCCTTCAGTACGGCGGCTGGGTTGTCACGGCGGGTTGGGTGCTCGCGGTGGGTGCGGAGGTCAGTGGGTTGCGCGGAGCGGCGAAAGTGTCGCACGGGGGGTAAGGCGGAAGGCCCGAAACCTCACGTCATTGCTCGTTTACCCCGGGCTTGCGCCCGGGGTCGGTTAGAGATCAAGAGGTTTCGGTGAGGTGAACCCCGGGCTGCCGCCCGGGGTCAGTCGAACTCCGACCGACGCGGGGAATCCGGTCGGGGTGTCGCAGGTACTGGCCGCGGATGTATGCAGCTACTCGCGGGAGATCTTCCTTACTAATCGAGGCCGCGTAAAACCCGCGGGCCCACCGCACCGCACCGGGTATCCGATCATTCGCGCGATACGCCGACCCGCACTTCGCGAGCCTCACGAAGTCACTCAACGAACCGTCGGGCCGAAAGCTGGCGAGAATGTGTACGTGGTCGGCCAGAATGGCGCTCTGGAGGACACGCACACCACTGGGCCCTTCTGCGTTACTGATCGCGGTCTGGAGATCCTCCACCGCGGCTTGATCCACACACCCTACCCGACGCCACGTGTGCCAAGTGATGTGAGCGTACAACTGGTAGGCATGGTGCGTTGTCATAGGTCCGGACCGCGATCCAACTGACCCCGGGCGGCAGCCCGGGGTCACACAAAGATCGGCGATCTGTTCTTCCCGAAGGGACCAGAATACTGCCGGAGGGACTCAACAAAACGGAAGTAGGGCTACGGCCCCGTCCAGGTAATGTCACCGATTTCCGCCGCGGCCCGCACCTTCAGGGCGTCGGTGTCGGCGTTCACTCCCACTGAGACGATCGGCTTCGGCGCGTTGTTCCACAGGCGGCGGTAGTCGCTGAACGGGTCCCGCCGCTCGACGTGCCACGACCCGTCGGCATCCTCGGCGCGCTCGAGCACGATCACCATCCGGTTCCGGCCCGCCCAGCTCGTGAAGGTCTCACCGCGACCCTCGCGGTTGCCCCAACAATAGGTCAGGACCCGGCCGTCCTGGAACGTGATCACCACTCTGATCGGCGCATCGTCGCCGGCACTGCGCTTCAAATCGGCGCCCGAGAGCGGCGTCTCCGACCGCCAGCGCCAGTTGAGGGCCCCGGGGCGCGTCGAAGGCGGCGGCCGCAGCGGCTCGCGGAGTCGGAACGTCACCGTCGCCGCCTGTGCCGTCGCCACGATGCGGAGGGTGTGCGACGCCGTCACGCGATACGCGGGGGCGGGAACGCCCTTCACGCTCGCCAGCCGCCATCCGGGAGGAATCCCCTCTCGGATCGGCGCCATGTTCAGATTCGTGAGCGTCTGCAATACCAGCAACACTCCCCCCGCCCCCCCGGTCACATCGGCTCCTCGGCGAAATGACAGGCGGCCACGTGGGCGGGGCTGTCGCTCGTGGCTCGCAGCGCCGGGGTCTCCGTGCGGCAGCGGTCGTTCTTCTTGGGGTGCGGGCAGCGTGGGTGGAACGGGCACCCCGCCGGCGGATGCGCGGGCGACGGAATGTCACCCGAGAGGACGATGCGCTCGCGCGCCGCGCGCGGGTTCGGCTCCGGCACCGCCGAGAGCAGCGCGCGCGTGTAGGGATGCCGCGGATCACTATAGATCGCGGACGCCGGGGCGCGCTCGACGATGCGCCCCAGATACATCACCGCCACCTGGTCGGCGATGTGGCGAACGACGGCCAGGTCGTGGGCGATGAAGAGGTAAGTGAGGCGGCGCTTCTGCTGCAGGTCGGCGAGCAGGTTCAGCACCTGCGCCTGGACCGAGACGTCGAGCGCGCTGACGGGCTCGTCGCAGACGATGAAGCGCGGCTCGACCGAGAGCGCGCGCGCGATCCCCACCCGCTGTCGCTGGCCTCCCGAAAGCTCGTGCGGATAGCGGCCCGCGAATGCGGGGTCGAGGCCCACTTCATCGAGCAACGCCGTGACCCGCGCGTCCATCTGCGCCGGCGTTGCGAGCCGGTGGATCTCGAGCGGCTCGCGCAGGGTTCGCGCCACGGTCATCCGCGGGTTGAGCGAGCTGTAGGGATCCTGGAACACGATCTGCATGCGGCGCCGCAACGCGCGCAACGGCCCCGTCCCCAGCGCGAAGACGTCCTCGCCCTCGAACAGGACGCGACCGGCCGTCGGCTCCTGGAGCCGCAGGATCGTCCTCCCCACGGTCGATTTCCCCGAGCCCGATTCGCCCACGAGGCCGAGGGTCTGCCCAGGCGCGATCGTGAGCGACACACCGTCCACCGCCCGCACCGGCGGGCGGCCCGGGTAGTGCTTGACGAGGTTCTGAATATCGAGGAGGGGGGCGGTCATTGACCCTAGGGTTCACGCTTACGGCGCGCGGGCTCCTGCACGAGCCAGCAGCGCGCGGTGTGATCCCCGTCTCCCAGGAGCGGCGGTTCTTCGATCGTGCATTTCGTCCACGCGTGCGGACAGCGCGGATGGAAGCGGCATCCGGATGGCCAGGCGGTCGCCGCCGGCACTTGGCCAGGGATAGCCTGGAGCCGGGCTTTGGGCGCATCGATGCGCGGCACCGCGGCCATCAGGCCCTCGGTGTAGGGATGGAGGGGGGCGTCGAACAGATCCGTGGTCGTCGCCGTTTCGACGACCTGGCCCGCGTACATCACGACGACGCGATCGGCCTGGCCCGCGACGACGCCGAGGTCGTGCGTGATCAGCAGCACGGCCATCCCCAGCTCCTCCTGGAGGCGCTCCAGCAGCTCGAGGATCTGCGCCTGAATCGTGACGTCGAGCGCCGTCGTGGGCTCATCGGCGATAAGCACCTTGGGGTGGCACACGAGCGCCATCGCGATCATGACGCGCTGGCGCATGCCGCCCGAGAGCTGATGCGGATAATGGTCCACGCGCTCGGCGGGATCGGGGAGGCCGACCAGCGTGAGCATCTCGATGGCGCGCGCCCGCGCCGCCTTGCGGGACAGGTGTTGATGAATGATCGCCGCTTCCGCGATCTGATCTCCGACCGTGAAGACGGGGTTGAGCGACGTCATCGGTTCCTGAAACACCATGGCGATCTGGTTGCCGCGAATGGCGCGCAGGTCGGGCGGGGCGAGCGCCAGGAGGTTGCGTCCCTCAAACTCGATGACGCTCCCCGGCCGGATGTGGCCCGGCGGTTCGGGGATGAGCCGCAGGATCGAGAGTGACGTGACGGTCTTCCCGCACCCCGATTCTCCCACGATGCCCAACGTCTCGCCGGGATAGAGGTCGAAGGACACGCCGTCCACGGCGCGCGCGGTACCGCGCCCCTGCTCGGTGACGAAGTAGGTCTTCAGATCGCGCACGCGGAGCAGCGGTTGCGTCACGTCGCCTCCTGGCGCGGGTCGAGAGCACTGCGCAGCGCGTCGGCCACGGCATTCAGGGCCATCACGACGAGGGCGATCGCGAGGCCCGGGAACAGCGTCGTCCACGGCGCCGTGGCCAGATAGGGAGCGCCGTCGGCGATCATGTTGCCCCAGCTGGGCGCCGGTGGGGCCACGCCAATACCGAGGAACGACAGCGCCGCCTCGAGCAGCAGCACGTTGCCGATGCCGAGGGCCGCCGAGACGATGATTGGGGCGGCGGCGTTGGGCAGAACGTGGCGAAAGATAACGCGGCCGGGCCCCGCGCCCATCGCTCGCGCGGCGGCGACGAAGTCGCGCTCGCGCACGCTCAGGACCTCCGCCCGGACCAACCGGCTCGTCCCGAACCACGACGTGAAGCCGATGACGAGGACGAGGATGGCGAGCGGCAGCCGGTCGAACAACGCGATGGCCATGAGGAGCACGAAGATACGCGGCAGCGCGAGGCCGACATCCACGCTGCGCATCAGCACGGCATCGACCCAGCGCCGGTAGTAACCCGCCACCGCGCCGACCAGCGTGCCGAGGGTGACGGCGACGAGCATGCCCAGGGCGCCGACGGTAAGCGAGATCCGTGCTCCGAAGGCAATGCGGCTCCAGAGGTCTCGGCTGTAGACGTCGGTTCCGAGGAGGTTGCTCCACGAGGGCGGGTGGTTCTTCAAGTACACGATGTCGAGCTGATCGCGGGGGTCGAACGACGTCACGAGCGGCGCCGCTACGGCGACGATCACGAAAAACGCCAGCACCCCGATCCCCCAGCCGGCGGTGGGGTGCCGGAAAAACCGGCGGCCCGCGTCGTGGCCTGCCATGCGGCGGCGCAGGGCTTGGGCCGCCCATCCCGAAAGGACGAGCGCGGCCAGCAGTGCGAACCAGGCCTGGAGCGTCACGCCGTGTCCCGCACGCGCAGGCGCGGGTCCGCCACCGCGAGCAGCACATCCGCGAGGAGATTGCCCCCGACGACGAGTATGCTCGCGAGCAGTACGGCTGCATTCACGACGGGGAAGTCGCGGCGCAGGATCGCGTCGGTCGCGAGGCGGCCCATTCCGGGCCACGCGAAGATCGTCTCGATGAGGACGGCTCCGGTGAGCAGGAACGGGAACGCCAGACCGAACAGCGTGATGAACGACAGCAGGGCGTTGCGGAGTTGGTGCCGGAGGACCACGAGCCGTTCGGACGCGCCCTTGGCGCGCGCCGTGCGGATGTAGTCCTGCGCGGCCACCTCGAGCATCGCCGCGCGCTGGAATCGGGCCGTTCCCGCCGCCCCGACCAATCCGAGCGTCAAGGCCGGCAGCGCCAAGTGCCACAGCCGGTCCATGGCACAGTAAAAGGAGGAGACGTTGGGGCAGAGGATCGGATCGCTCATGCCCGCCACGGGGAACCAGTGCAACCACGCGCCGAACACGAGGAGCAGGATGCTGCCCAGCCAGAACGTCGGCACAGAATAGAGGAAGAGCGTCACGTTGCCGAGCACCACGTCGGGCAGGCGGTGGACGCGCAACGCCTGATAGATGCCGAGCCCCAAGCCGAGGAGAAAATCGACGAAGAGCGCGGCGCCCGCGAGGAGCAGCGTATTGGGAATCACCTCGGCAAGTGCGTCGGCGACGGGACGATGGAGCGCAAACGACACGCCGAGATTGCCGCGCGCCACCTGACGCAGATAGCTGAAGTACCGGGTGATGGGGTCCTTGTCGAGCCCGAATTGGCGGCGCAGCTCGGCGCGCACCTGAGGATCGACCTGGCGCTCGTCCTGTCCCAGCAACTCCTCGCCCGGCGCGAGGGCCATGAGGAAGAAGGTCAGCGTGACGACGGCGAAGACGATCGCGACCGACGCGGCGACGCGCCGCACGACCCACGCCGTCACCTAGCGCTCCACGCGGTCCCGATCGATCAGCTTGTCCGGGGGAATGCGCCAGGTCCGGAGCAAGGCCGCCCACGAGTCGGGGCGGATCCGGATGTCCGCGATGCGGTTGTGAAACACCGCCACGTTGTCGGGCGCGAACAAGAACACCGCGGGCGCGTCGGCATTGATCGTCTCGACAGCCGCCCGCCACAAGGGGCGCGCCTGCTTGGTGGTGGCGGCGGCCGTGGCCCGCTCGACGAGCGCGTCGAACGCGGGATTGTCGTAGCGCAGGAAATTCGATCCGCCAAACCCGGCGTGGCTCCACACCTGCGCGACCCCGGAGGTCGGCGACGGGTCGTTGTTCCAGGCCTGGAGGATCGCGTCGAACTTGCCGGCGGCCGCCCGTTCCGCGTGCACGCTGGACTCGACTTCGTCGATGTCCACCTGCGCGCCGACCGCGCGGAACTGCTCCTGGAGCAGCTGCGCGTATTGCTTGCGTGTTTGGCTGGTCGAGGGGACGAGGATGTGGAATTCGAGCCGCTGCCCGTCGCGCTCGCGGATCCCGTCGTGATCGGAGTCGCGCCAGCCCTTGTAGGCGAGCAGGCGCTTCGCCTGCACGGTGTCGTACGGGAGCTGCCGCACCTCGGGGTCCCAGATCCACCACAGCTGCGACATCGGACCGGGAGGGACCTTGGCGTAATCGCCGAAGACGCTCTTGATGAGGCGCGCGCGATCGACCGCCATCGTCAGGGCGCGGCGCACCTCGCGGTCCCCGAAGATCGGGTGCGGCTGCGTCGTGTCGCCGTTCGCGGCGAGGTTGAAGCCGAGGTACGCGTATACGTTGCCCCGGTACGGGTACAGCGTAGCCTGCGGGGCCGCACGAGCGCGCTCGATGTTCTCCGGCGCGTACAGCGCCTCACGCCCATCCGCCTGGTCCGCGACGACCTGCGTGACCGCCACCTGCAGATCGGGCGTGAAGCGCCAGATCAACCGGCGGATCCCCGGCCGTCCGAGGAAGAACGTCGAATCGGCGACGAGCTCGATGGTCTGGCCCGCTTTCCACGCCACGAAGCGGTACGGTCCGTCGCCCACTGGCTGGCGCCCGAACGGCGCCGTCTTCCATTGGTCTCGCGGCACGCCGCGCAGCAGGTGCGTCGGGAGGATGCGCATGTGATAGACGGCGTCGTAGAACATCTCGGGATACCGCTCGCGGAACCGAAACACGGCGGTCTGCGGATCGCGCGCTCTGACGCTCGCGATGCGTCGCAGGGCGGCGCGGTATGGGGACGCCACCAGCGAATCGGTGTAGGCGTCGAACGTGAACGCCACGTCGCCGGCCGTCACCGGCTGGCCGTCCTGCCAGCGGGCGCGGGAGTCGATGTGGAACACCAGCGTCAACGGCCCGTCCCACTCCCAGCGCTCGGCGAGCAGCGGCTGGAAATCTTCGTCGCCGAGCGTGTTGGTCGTGAGCCCGATATCGGCCAGCTTGAGGAAGAGCTGCTCCTCGATATCGCGTGAAACCGCCTGCTGCGTCGAAGGCGGCAGCAGGATGTCAGGCTCGCCGACGGCGGCGAACACCAGGGTGCCGCAGTAGGCGCCGGTGCATCCGCCGGATGGCCGGCACGCCGCGAGCCCCAGGGCCACGACCAACATGAGACACATGAGACGGCATGCACGTAGCATGGCGCTTAACATTTCACCGCGCCCCTAGCGGCGCCAGGTCCAACTGCAAACAAGACGGCATAGGGCGGCAACGGGTGGCATTGGTCAGGGGCTCTCCCCAGGTGCGCACGATGGCCGCGGCGACCTCCTCGAAGGTCACAGTGCGCCCCAAGATCGCGCGCAGGGTCGTCGCATTCACCACATCTGGAGAACCGTCGAGCAAGATCGAGCCGTGCTGCAAGAATGAGGCGCCGCGACGAATCTGGGCCGAGCCGATCACCTTGCGGCCAGCCACGAGCACCTCGCCGCCGACCGTCGCGGCAAAGCAGTCTGTCGGCCGGTCAGACAGGCGAGGGATCGGCCGATATTCTGAAATGGTCACGTCGGCGCCCAAGGAGCGCAGCGCCGTCGCAAGCCGTTCATGGATCGCGCGGTAGGCGTCTCTCAAGCGACCGAAGGCCGCGATGGGCGCCGCGACGGCGTATGTCACCTCGTGCTCGTGCCAGACGGACCGGCCGCCGGTAGGCCGGCGGACCGTGACAATCCCGAGGCGCTCCGGAGCCGGCTCGTTTCGCCCCAACGACAGGCACGGTGGATCGAATCGATAGAGGCGTAAGAACGCCGCGCCGGTGCGATCGGCTTCGGTGAGTAGCGCTTCGTCGCGCGCCATGTTCTCCGGCCCGCTCGCGCCCCGCGGCTCGAGCAACAAGTGCCACTCAAACCGCCGCATAGTCCTCGATCGGGGGACACACACACACGAGATTCCGGTCCCCGTACGCGCCATCGACGCGGCTGACCGGCGGCCAGATCTTGTGCTCCCGCGTGGCCGAGGTCGGGAACGCCGCGCGCTCGCGGCCGTACGGGCGATCCCAGGCATCCGCGAGCAGGTCGGCGAGCGGGTGCGGCGCATGCTTCAGGAGATTATCGGCGCGGTCCGCGGTCCCGGTTTCGATCTCGCGAATCTCCTCGCGGATCGCGATGAGCGCGTCGCAGAAGCGATCGAGCTCCTCCTTGGGTTCGCTCTCGGTCGGCTCGACCATCAGCGTGCCCGCGACCGGAAACGAGACCGTGGGCGGGTGGAAACCGTAGTCGATCAGCCGCTTCGCGATGTCTTCCACTTCCACGCCGGCCGACGCCTTGAAGGGGCGCGTGTCGATGATGCACTCGTGCGCGATGAGGCCGTGCTGGCCGGCGTACAGCAGGCCGTAACCACCCTCCAGCCGTTTCGCGATGTAATTGGCCGACAGAATCGCGACCTTGGTCGCGAGGGCGAGCCCGTCACGACCCATCAGCGCGATGTACGCCCACGAGATCGGCAGGATCGACGCGCTGCCCCAGGGGGCCGCCGACACGACGCCGCAACTCTGGGCGACGCCCAGGTCCACGACAGGGTGGGTCGGCAGGTGCGGCGCGAGGTGCGCCGCCACGCCGATCGGCCCCATCCCCGGTCCACCGCCCCCGTGCGGGATGCAGAACGTCTTGTGGAGGTTCAGATGGCAGACGTCGGCGCCGATATCCCCCGGCCGGCACAGGCCGACTTGGGCGTTCATGTTGGCGCCGTCCATGTAGACCTGCCCGCCGTTGTCGTGCACCACGCGACAGATCTCCTTGATCGACGCTTCGAACACGCCGTGCGTGGACGGATACGTCACCATCAGGGCGCCGAGCGTGCTCTTGTGCTCGGCGGCCTTGGCGCGCAGGTCGGCGACGTCGATGTTCCCGTGCGGATCGGTCTTGACGACCACGACCTCCATCCCCGCCATCACCGCGCTCGCGGGGTTCGTGCCGTGCGCCGACTGGGGGATGAGGCACGTGGTGCGGTGACCCTGCCCGCGCGCCTTGTGATAGGCCCGGATCACGAGGAGCCCCGCGAACTCGCCTTGCGAGCCGGCGTTGGGCTGGAGCGACACCTTGGCGAACCCGGTGATCTCGGCGAGCCACTCTTCCAGTTGCTTGAAGAGCGTGGTGTACCCGCGCGCCTGCTCGCGCGGCGCGAAGGGGTGGAGGCGCCCGAACTCGGGCCAGGTGACCGGGATCATCTCGGCGGTGGCGTTGAGCTTCATCGTGCACGAACCGAGCGGGATCATGGCCGACGTGAGCGACAGATCGCGATCCTCGAGGCGCTTCAGGTAGCGCAGCATCTCGGTCTCGGAATGGTGCGCATTGAAGACCGGGTGCGTGCAGAAGGGCGACGTGCGCGCCAGACCCCGCGGCATGGCTGGCTGCTCCGGCTTGCACTGCACGGGCTTGCCGAGGGCGAACGCCGCCGCGACGTCGTTCACATCGGCGAGAGAGGTCGTTTCGTCGAGCGCGACGCCGATCCGCGTCGGCGACAGCGAACGCAGGTTGATCCGCTTGGCGCGCGCGGCCTCGAGGATCTTGGGGAACGCGCCCTGGTCCACCTCGACGGCGAGCGTGTCGAAGAACTCCGGATACGCCAGGCGGTACCCGAGGCGTTTCAGCGCTTCCGCGAGCGCGCTCGTGTGTCCGTGCACCCGCTCGGCGATGCGCCGCAGGCCATCGGGGCCGTGGTACACGGCATACATCGCGGCGGTCACCGCAAGCAAGACTTGGGCGGTGCATACATTGCTCGTCGCCTTTTCGCGACGGATGTGCTGCTCACGCGTCTGCAGCGCCATGCGCAGCGCCGGCCGCCCCGCCGCGTCCTTCGAGACGCCGATGATTCGGCCCGGCAAGTGCCGCTTGTACTGATCGCGGGTCGCGAAGAAGGCCGCGTGCGGCCCGCCGTAGCCGAGCGGCACGCCGAACCGTTGCGAGTTACCGACGGCGATGTCGGCGCCCCATTCGCCGGGCGCCGCGAGCAGCGTCAACGCGAGGAGATCGGTCGCGACCGTCACGAGCGCGCCGCTATCGTGGGCGGCCGTGCACAGCGCGCGGTAGTCGCGGATCGCACCGTCGGTCGCGGGATACTGCAGCAGCGCGCCGATGACACCGCCGCCGAACGTGAAGCTCGCGGGGTCGCCTACGACGACGTCGAGGCCCCGCACCTCGGCTCGCGTGCGCACCACGGCGATCGTCTGGGGATGACAGCCGGCGTCCACCAGGAACACTCGCTTGCCCGCGTGACTCGACACCGCCTCGGTGAGGTGCATCGCTTCCGCCGCGGCTGTCCCCTCGTCGAGCAGCGAGGCATTCGCGATCTCGAGGCCAGTCAAGTCCGAGACCATCGTCTGGAAGTTGAGCAGGGCCTCGAGCCGGCCCTGGGCGATCTCGGCTTGGTAAGGCGTGTACGCGGTGTACCAGCCGGGATTCTCGAGCACGTTGCGCAGGATGACGCCGGGCGTGTACGTGTCGTGGTATCCCATGCCAAGGTAGGAGCGGAACACCTGGTTCTGTCCCGCGATCGCCCGCAGCTCGGCTAACGCTTCCTGCTCGCTTTTTGCGGCGGGCAGTTTCAGGAGACCGCGCAACCGGATGTCGGGCGGCACGACGGCGGCGATGAACGCGTCGAGTGAGTCGTAACCGAGCGTCGCCAGCATGGCACGCTGGTCGCTCTCCGAGGGTCCGATGTGTCGTTCCGCGAATAGATCCAGGGTCATGCGCCTTCTCTATGAAAGAATCTGGGACTCGCCGGGCGCGAGGATGCGTACTTCGGCTCGGGTCCCCACGTCGCGCTGGAACGCCCGGGGGTCCGCCCGGATCACGTCCCAGGTGTTGTAGTGCATAGGAATAACAATCTTGGGTTTCACGAACTCGACGGCACGCACGGCGTCCTCGATCCCCATCGTGTAATTGTCCCCGATCGGCACGAGCATCAGGTCCACCCGTCCCTCGAGTAGTTGCATCTCGAGGGTCAGCCCCGTGTCGCCGGTGTGGTATACGGTTTTCCCGCCCAGGCCCACGACGACGCCGCAGGGATTGGTCGTGTATTTGCCAGTCGCGTCGCCCTCGACGCGGCCGCCGTGGAACGCGGGGACGAGTTTCACGCGCCCAAAGGGGAACTGGTGCGCGCCGCCGATGTGCATCGCATGCGCGGTCGCGCCCTTGTCGCCGCAGAACCCGGCCAGCTCCGCGGTCGCGACGATCGTCGCCTTGTCGCGCTTGGCGAGGGCGACGGCGTCGCCCAGGTGATCGCCGTGACCGTGGGAGAGCAGGATAGCATCGAGTTTGGGGAGCCCGTCGGGGCCGATGACGGCGGCGGGGTTACCGGTGAGGAACGGATCGATCACGATTCGCTTGCCGTCCCCCTCGAGGAGGAAGCACGCGTGGCCGTGAAAGGTCGCGGTCAGCAATAGCTACTCCCCGATATGCTTCGCGTACGCCGCGGCGTCCAAGAGTTTGTCGAGCTCGTCGGCGTTCTTGAGGCGCACCTTGATCATCCACCCGGCGCCGTATGGGTCGCGGTTCACGACGGCCGGGTCCTTCTCGATCGCCCCGTTCACCTCGACCACGGTGCCGGCCAACGGGCTGTAGAGCTCGGACACCGCCTTCACGGCTTCGATCGTCCCAAAGACGGCTTTCTTGTCGAGCGCGGCGCCCGGCTTGGGCAGATCTACGTAGACCACGTCGCCCAGCTCGCCCTGGGCGTAGTCGGTGATCCCGACCTGCACGACGCCCGGGGTGTCGGTCTTGCGCGCGTATTCATGCTCGGCGGTGTAGCGGAGGTCTTTGGGAATGTTAGACATGCGGCCTGGAAGTTCGAGTCGCGGCGAAGGTTACCAGACATCGGCGCGTGGCGCTAGACCGGTGCCGCCCTCTTCGGTCAGGGCCACCGGTTCGAGCCTTTTCCCCCAGGGCCGCAGGTCCAGCCGCACCGCGACGGGGTCGGGGTCCGCCGCCAAGTACAACAGCTTGCCGGGCCGTCCCGCGTCGATCCAGGCGCTGCGTGCCGCGGCGCTCGTGGCTTCGGTGGCGATCGTGGCGGCGGGCTGCTCCGCGCGCAGCGCCTTGGCGAGCACGGCCGCCTTACCGCTCGCCCGTTCGACCTTGGCGCCGGCATCGGTGTAGCGCGCCGCGATGGCGTCGAGGATCCGCGCGTCGTCTTTCGCATCCGCGGCGAGCAGGAGGAGGGTGCCGGTTGCCGTGCCGGCCGCGCGGCGGCGGAGCTGCACGAACACGTCGTGCGCGTGCGCCTCGAGGGCATCGAGCGATCCGTCGTTGTCGATGACGTAGTGCGCCTGGGCGCGCTTCCGCTCGGCGTCCATCTGCGCCGCGATCATTCGGTCGGCTTCCTCGTTGGAGAGGCCGCGCTTGGTGCGCAGCCGCGTGCGGCGCAGCGCCACTGGGGCCTCCACCACGACGATTGCATCGAACTGCGCCGGGTCGAGCACCTCGAAGAGTAGGGGGATGTCGTTGACGAGCAGCACGTCGCCGCGGCGCCGAGCGGCGTCCTGCAGCTCCTCGCGGCGGCTCTGCACGGCGGGATGGACGATCGCGTTGAGGGCCGAAAGGGCAGCGTCGTCGCCCATCACCTTGCCGCGCAGGGCGGCGCGATCGAGCGTGCCGTCCTTGGCAAGGACATTGGTGCCGAAGCGGCGCACGATCGTGGCGAGAACGTCGCTGCCTGGGGCCTGGGCGTCGCGAGCGAGGGCGTCGGCATCGACGATGGTCGCGCCCCAGCGGCGAAACCAATCGACGACGGTGGACTTACCGGCGGCGATGTTGCCAGTGAGGGCTACGTTGAGCATGGATTAGAGCAGCGCAGTCTGATCCTCATCGTGCTTCGGAACCTTATGGCAGTGTCGGCACCGCGCCTCATAGCTCTCGCGCCCACCCACCATGATCGTCGGGCTATCCCACTTGGCCGGCTTGCCGTTCACGAGTCGCTGGTTGCGGGTTGCGGGGCCGCCGCACACCACACAGATCGCTTGGAACTTGTCGACGACTTCCGCGACGCACATGAGCGTGGGCATCGCGCCGAACGGGAGCCCGCGAAAATCCACGTCCGTCCCGGCGAGGATCACCCGGACCCCTCGGTCGGCGAGCGTGTTCGCCACCGCGACGATCCCCTCGTCCAGGAACTGGGCTTCGTCTACGGCGATCACCGCGGTGCCCTGGCGCATGCTGCGGAGGATTTCCTCGCTCGAGTCGACGGGTTCCGCGTCCACGGTTATCCCGTCGTGGGAGGTGACGGAGTAGAGGCCGGCGTAACGGGCATCCAGATGCGACTTAAAGACTTGCACGGTCTTGCGGGCGATGACGGCGCGGCGGACTCGGCGGATCAATTCCTCCGATTTACCGGAGAACATGACTCCGGATATCACTTCGATCCAGCCAGGGCGGGTCCCGTGAAACAAGCCAAGTCTCCAAGTCTCAAGAGGCCAGAGAAGTTGCCAGACGCCAAGTTAGCAGTGGCCGCAAGCTGGAAGCTGCACGCTTGGAGCGGGGGGGGGTGGGTCCCGAAAGTGGCCGAATCTTGCGGTTTTCCGGGGGATACCCTATGATAAGCCCGGTGTTATGCGGGTTTTCGGGCGCCCCCCCGCGATAGGGGCGGAATCTCGGGCTTTTCTGAATCCTGTCCCTCACAAGGAGAGCGTAGTGAACAAAGCCGAGCTGACTGCAGCGCTGGCCATGCGGACCAAGATGTCCAAGGCCGACGCGTCGCGCACGGTCGAGGCCCTGTTCGACGACAAGGGCATCATCGCGAGCGAGCTGAAGAAGGGCGCGAAGGTGCAGATCACGGGCTTCGGGAATTTCGAGGCACGCAAGCGCGCGGCACGGATGGGGCGCAACCCGAAGACGGGTGGCGTGATTCAGATCAAGGCGTCGATTGCGCCGGCATTCCGCGCGGGCAAGCAGTTGAAGATGGCGGTGAACAACAGGAAGTAAGACGGCTGTTGGCGTTTGGCCGTTAGCGCTGCATACGGGCCGCCCCGCTGGGCGGCCCGTCAGCGTTTTGGGACCCTGCTCCGCCTCTTACCCAGTGCGTGCAGGGGAGGTAGTGTGGTCCGGAGGACGTTCCCTCAAAGGAGGACGCTAGGCCATGAAACTCCTTCCCTACCGCCGCGCGGGCAAGCGTGCGGCACTCGCGCTGTGCCTCGGCGTGGTGGCTTTGGCGAGCCTCAGCTGCACCCAGCCGTTCCTCGTCGCCAATTTCGCTGGGACCTATCTGCCGCGCGCCAAGCGGTTCGCCCTCGCGCCGATCGCGAACTACACGACCGAGCCCGAGGGAGTCACGGCGGGAGTGGCGATCCGTGAGGCGATCTACTTCGAGCTGAGCCGGCGCCAGGACACCTACACGGTGGAGATCCAGGATATCGCCGTGACCGATCAGCGGCTGCGCGCGGCGGGCATGTCCGACAGCGTCGCTGCGCGCCTGCCAGGGCCCGAGCTGGCGAACCTCCTTGGCGTCGACGCCGTGATGCGCGGCAGCGTGACGCGCTACAAAAAGAAGGGGGCCGGCGGCCAGATCCTTACCGCGGTGTTGTTTGGGTTCGCCTCGGGGAGCGAGGTCAAGGCCGACGTCGCCATCTACGACGGCATGGACGGGCGCATGATCTGGCAACACAACATCGAAAAGGCGGGAGGCATGTTCAGCTCGCCTGACGCGCTGCGAAACTCGGTCGGGCGCACCGTGGCGAAGAAGTTCCCGTACAAGAAACCGAAGTCTTGATGGCAGGTTAGGGGACTGCGGTCAGGGCGCTCACACGCCCTGATCCAGTTTCGCCGCCACCCGCTTTCCTTTGATCGTGACGCCCGTCATGCGCCGCACGACAGTTTCGGCCGCCGCGGGCGCGACTTCGACCAGCACGAAGCTCTCGCGCATGTCGATCCGACCGATCTGCCCCTTCTCGAGCCCGACTTCCTTGATCAACGCGCCCACCAAGTCCTTCGGCCCCGCCCGATCCTTCTTGCCAACGTTCACAAATACCTTCACCCACTGGTCCGCGGGCGCGGTGACGACGTCGTCGTCGCCAACAGCCAACGGCTGACGGCCAAGGGCCAAAAGCGCCGCCGCCACCTCGGCGGGATCCCACCGTTCGAACAACGGCTCGAGCAGAGCCAGCTCCGCGTCCACGTCCCCACGGCCGAGGCGGTCCGCGATGCGCTCGCGCTGGGCCGCATTGCGATCCTGGGCCCGGTCGGCGGCGGAGCCGAGAGGCAGCGGTGTGAGCGCGGCTACGGACCTGGCATACGGGACCTGCGACGCGTCGATCAGCAGTATCGGATGTCCAATGGCGGCGATCGACGTCAGCTCCTCGCGCGTCGGCAAGGCCGCGCAAATCACGACGTCGGCGCCGCCATCGGGCGCCGTTATTGCGCCGCCGTCCCATACGTAGGGACGCTTTGCGCGCACGGCGTCGAGCGCCTCCCGCACCGCTGCACTCCGTCGGGCTGTCGAAACCACGCCATAGCGGGCCGAGCAAACGGGGGAGAGGGGTTTCCCGTCGGGATCGAGCGGCAGCGCCCCGACGACCTCGGCGCGCCGGGCGTGGCGCTCGAGGAAGTCGCCCAGCGCAGGAGGATTCCAGCTCAGGACGACGCGCCGGGCTTCGGGCGCTTCGGCGAGGAGCGCATCGAGGCTCTCGCTGAAGGTCTCGGGCCAGGCAATGACGATCGTATCGACGTCGGCGAGCTTGAGCGCTGCGCGAGCGACCAGCGCGCTGAGCTCGGCGGCGGCGCCGGCAACGAGACCGGCACGACCTTCCTTAAGAAGAGTGGTGCTGCGGGCGAGACCCGTGACGGCATGAGCGCGATACTCCGCGGGCGCGGCGGCAGCCCATCGGGCTGCCTGCTCGTAGTCGGCGCACACCACCACGCTCCTTGGGCTCACAGACTCCCAAAGCGTAGCCCCAACCCGTCCCACGTCCGGGGGCGTGACCAGCACCACGTGCCGACTGCGCTCTGCCTTCACACGAGCCTCAATTGTCAAAGGGCGGAACTGCGAAGGGCATGGTAACTTGCGGGCAGCCGATGCGCAACGCTCTCCTGCTCCTGCCCCTCCTCACGACCACGCTGACGGCCCAATCTCCACCCCCACCCCCCCGGCCGAGGGCGCGCGACATCGGTCTCGTCGTCGGCTCCCTCCCGCCGGGTGCGCTGAACGCCATCACGGATGTCGCCGGTGTGCGGGTGGGGCAAACCACCGTGACGCGAGGGGACTCGATCAACACCGGGATCACCGCGATCCTGCCGCACGGCGGCAACCCATTTCGCGAGAAGGTCCCGGCGGCGATCGTCGTTGGGAACGGTTTCGGCAAACTGGCCGGGTCGACGCAGGTGAACGAGCTGGGGGAGCTGGAGTCGCCGATCGTCCTCACGTGCACGCTCTGTGTTCCCCGCGCTGCCGACGCGGTCCTTACGTGGCTCCTGGGCCTCCCCGGTAACGAAGATGTTCGCTCGGCGAATCCGGTCGTCGGGGAGACGAACGACGGGTACCTGAACAACATCCGTGCGCGGCCCATCGCCGAATCCGATGTGCTCAGCGCGATCCGTGGGGCCGCCGAGGGACCCGTGGCGGAAGGCGCGGTGGGTGCGGGGCGGGGGACCGTCGCGTTCGGATGGAAGGGCGGGATCGGCACGGCGAGCCGCCGGCTCCCGGCGCAGTGGGGCGGTTGGACCGTCGGCGTGCTCGTCCAAACGAACTACGGGGGTGAGCTGACGATCGGTGGGGCGCCTGTGGGGCGGGAGCTCAGAAAAGGGGAGGGGGGAGGGGGGACGGGTGATGGGTCGATCATCATGGTCGTCGCCACCGATGCGCCCCTCGACCACCTGCGCCTCGAGCGCCTGGCGCGGCGCGCGCTCGCCGGCCTGGCGCGCACCGGCAGCACGTTCTCAAACGGCAGCGGCGATTACGTGATTGCCTTCTCGACCAACAGGACGCCGGGGCCGCTTGTGGTGAACGACGCCATGTCGCCACTATTCCAAGGCGCCATCGAAGCGACCGAGGAAGCCATTTACAATTCTTTGTTGCGTGCCGAGACCGTGCGGGGCTACCGTGGCGTCGTGCGCGCCCTGCCGATCGATTCCACCGTCATGATCCTCAAACGCTACGGAGCCATTCGACCATGAGCGACGGGCTGTCGCCCAATCTGCAGCACCTCGAGACCTCGGCGACGATCGCGATTTCTGCCGAGGCCAAGCGGCGGAAGGCTGCCGGCGAGGACGTGATCGATCTGGGCGCCGGCGAGCCAGACTTCCCGACGCCCGGCATTCCGGCGGACGCCGGGATCCGCGCGATCAAGGACGGGAAGACCCACTATCCCGCGAACGAGGGGATCTTGGAGCTGCGCGCCGCCGCGGCCAAGCACCTCTCGCTGCTCTCGGGCGGCCGGCCGGTCAACGCCGACCACATCGTCGTGTCGAACGGGTCCAAGCAATCGCTCTTCAACGCGTGCTTTACGCTCTTCGGGCCCGGCGACGTCGTGGCGATCCCCGCGCCCGCCTGGGTGTCCTATCCGCAGATCGTGCACCTGACGCGCGCCCGCCCCGTGATGGTGTCCGGTGATCTCGAGTGGAGCCTCAAGGTGAGCGTCAAGGATCTAGACCGCATGCTGCCGGGCGCGGCGGGCCTGATCCTGTGCTCGCCCTGCAATCCCACGGGGGGCGTCTACACGCACGCCGAGATCCGCGCCATCGCACAGTGGGCCAAGGACAAAAAGATCTGGATCATCGCCGACGAGATTTACCGGCGCATCCATTACGGCCCGGGCCCGGCCCCGTCGTTCCTCGATTTGCCGGACGAGCTGCTCGAGCGTGTGGTCGTGATCTACGGCGTGAGCAAGGCGTACGCGATGACGGGCTGGCGCATTGGTCTGGCGCTCGCGCCCAGCAAGATCGCGAAGGCGATGTCGGCGCTCCAGTCGCACACGACGACGGGCGCCAACCATCCGGCGCAATTCGCGGCGGCGGCCGCGCTCGCCGACGAGCGGGTGGAGCAGGACGTCGCGCGCATGGTGGCGGAATTCCGCAAGCGGCGCGACCTGGTCGTCGCCCGGTTCCGTCAGGACCTCCCCGGCGTGGAGTTCGTGGACCCGCTTGGCGCGTTCTACTTCTTTTTCCGCGTGGATTCGTTCGGGAAGATCACTGGCACCGAGTTTTGCACGCGGCTCGTCACGGAGAACGGCGTCGCCCTCGTGCCGGGCGCGGCGTTTGGCGACGACCGCTGGGTGCGGCTGTCGTATGCCGCGGCGACGTCCGATCTCGAGAAGGGGCTCGATCGGATCGTCGCATTCGCCAAGAAGTTGGGCGACTAGAGCTTCGCTGGACGGTGGGAGAGTACCTCCACGCCATTCTCTCCCATGACACAGTCATCCTCAATCCTCACTCCCCACTTCCCGAGTTGGTAGATCCCCGGCTCGATCGTGAAGACCATGCCCGGCTCGAGTCGCCTCTCGTTGCCTTCGACGAGATAGGGTGGCTCGTGCCCGTCCATCCCCATGCCGTGGCCCAGCCGGTGCAGGAAGAACTGGCCGTACCCCCCATCGGTAATGACTTTGCGAGCCAGGCGGTCCATCTCCTGACACTGCGTGGTGAGGGGCCGGCCTCCTTGCATCGCGGCGGTCTGCGCGTCGTGGACCAAGTTGTACACCTTCTTGAACTCCGCGGACGGCGCGTCGCCGAACCATATCGTGCGCGTGATGTCGGACGTGTAGCCCTCGATGCGAGAGCCCGCGTCGATCAGCACCACCGTCTCGCGCTCGAGTTTGCCCGCCGACGGTCCGCCGTGGGGCAGCGCGCTGGACGGCCCGAACTGGACCAGTCCGCCTCCCGGGGAGCCGCGGCTCGTCATCTCACGCGACAGCAGCTCCGCCACGTTGCTCTCCGTCAACCCGACCGCGAGCTGCGCGAAGGTCGCGGCGATCGACGCCTCGGTCGCATCGATCGCGCGGCGGATCAGCGCGATCTCCTCCGGGCCCTTGACGATGCGCAGCCGCTCGGTCACCGAGGCGCCGTTCACGAACTTCCAGCCTCCCAGGCTGCTCGAGAGGCGGAGGAAGCTCTGGTACGACGTGCTCGGCTCGACGGCCGCCGTCCCTTGACGGTGCGGGGGCTTGAGCTGCCCACCGGCAATGCGCACCAGGCGCCACGGGTCCTCCTGCTCTTCCCAGCCGCGGACGTCGGCGATCACGCTATTGCGCTTGATGCGTTCGACCTCGAAGGAAGGACAGACGAGCGCGGGCGCTCCGACCGCCGGAATCATCAGGAGAATGAGGCGCTCGCTGCGCCCGGGGTTGTAGCCGGCGAGATACTGGAAGTTGGTGCTGGGCTCGACGATCAACAGATCGAACTTCTGCGTTTTGAGCTCTTGTTGAAGACTCTGAATGCGGCGCGCGAACACGTCGGGGCCGAGGCTCGGCCCTTGTCTCACGGTCCCGGTCCGCGACCGCGTGACCGCGGTGGCGACCACCACTCCCCCTGCCACCGTCAGAAACTCGCGCCGCTCCATCGTTCTGGCTCCCCTAGGGTTCGGAGCTATATTACCCGGCCTCTATGCAATTCGAAACCCGCATCGAGCCGCTCGACGGCAAGCTCCCCAAAGTGAGCTACCGCTGGGATCCCGAGACCGACATCCTGACCGTCGCCTGCAAGGGCGTCACGAAAGGGAACGGGATGAACGGCACCGTCGACCTCGAAGGGGGCGACGGCTCGTTCGTGGTGATCGATGTGGCCGGCGGCGCGCTGCGAGGTGTCGACGTCGTGACCTGGCCGGACGAGGTGAAAACAGTCGCGAAGCTCGTCGCGCCGCAGGCCACGAAGGACGGGCAGGTGACGTTCCCGACCCGACGGTCGCAGCCCGGCATTGCCGCGGTCGAGGTAGACACGGCGATCTCGGTCGAAAAGAACGAGAGCGACACCGTGTTCCATATCCGGGTTGGTCGGTCGCGTGCGGCGGCCGTTGTCCGCGTCGGCGACCACCTGCTCGTGGAAGTCGACAAGCAGTCGCGCCTCTCAGGGTTGTGGCTGCTCGAGGTGCCCCCGTTCCCGAACGTCGAGGCGACCGCCTGACCTCCGACGAGCGGCTCGACCGCTACGTCACGGAGCTGTTCGCCGTCGAAGATCCGATTCTCGCCGCCATCCGCGAGCGCCACGCCGCGGCCAATCTCCCGCCCATCAATATCTCGCCCGACGAAGGCAAGCTCCTCCATCTCCTGCTGCGCATCATCGAGGCCACCACCGTCCTGGAGCTGGGCTCGCTCGGCGGCTACAGCGGTGTCTGGTTGGCGCGGGCGTTGCCAGCGCACGGCCGCCTCACGACCATCGAGAAAGACCCCCGGCACGCCGCGATCGCCCGCCAAGCTTTCAATGAGGCGGGGCTGTCGTCCCGGGTCCGCCTGATCGAGGGCGGGGCGCTCGACGTCCTGCCGACGCTGTCGCCCGGTTTCGACGCCGTCTTCATCGACGCCGACAAGGAGCCCCTGCCGCAGTACTTCGAGTGGGGCATGCGGCTGCTGCGGCGCGGCGGGCTGCTGCTGTGCGATAACGCGTTCTTTCACGGCGCCGTGGTGGACGACGCGGACCATTCGCCTGGCGCCGCCGGGGTCCGGGCCTTCAACCAACTAGCCGCGAGCGATCCGCGTCTCGTGGCGACGGCGGTGCCGGTACGGGACGGCCTCGTCGTGGGCCTCAAGGTGACCGAATGACTTGGTGGGACGCGCTCGTCCGCGCGGGAGCCGTTCCGGCCTCCTACGTCCCGCCCGCGAGCCTGGGGCGCACCGACGCCGACGACGGCGCCGAGCCTGGGGCCGATCTCGTCGAGGGCGACACCGTCGCCGTGCACCCCGTCGCGCCTGCCGCCTCCCCGCCCGCCTGCTTCCTCGATGGCATCGAGCAATGGAAAGTGGTCGGGTACGACGGTGTCCTCCCGATCGTGCGAGCCTACGTGGCCGCGGCCGTGCGCCGCCGGGGGGAGGACCGTCGTTTGCGGACGGCGTTCGAGGGGGCGCGGGACTTCGCGATCGCGCCCCTCTCCGGCATGGCGCCGGAACGGCGGCGCGCGCTCGCGGAGCACTGTCCCGACGTCGTGGAGCTTTCTATTGAGGAAGGCGTGCAGCCCGGGCGACTGCTCGAGCTGGCGCGGCGCGCCGTGGACAGCGCGCGCCAGGCGCTGGAGCGGGACCTCGCGGAGCGTTGCCTCACCCGCTTGGGCGAGGCGGAGTGGCTGGTGGTGGACGGGCTGCTCTCCGTCTCGGGGAAACTGGCAGGGCACCCGCGGGCGCTGGGCATAATCAAGAGTCACGGCGCGCAGTTCTTCACCGGGTCGGATCTGGAGCGTGCCCTCACGGTGCCGGCGGCCCATCGCACGAGTGTGTTCCGGGCGCGGGGTGGCCACGCGCGCAACGAGGTGTACTCCTGGTACCTGCGGCTCTGGCCGTGGGAAGGGAACGACCTGTTGTACGGCCTGCTTCGCGTCGAGGCCCGCGCAGACAGGGCGACGATCTCGGGCGCGGACAAGGCCAGCGGCTGGCTCTTGGCGGAGCGCGCGCCGATCGCGACGCCGGATGTCCGCTGGGACCGCCTGTTATATCCTATACATGACGTGGAGACCTACCTGAAAGCCCGCGCGCCGAGAGACCTCCTGGCATCCCGCGCCTCGCGCCTGCCGAGGACGGGCACATGATCGCGCGTCCCGACCCGGTGGCGATTGGGCGCGTCGTCGCGACCGAGCTGAAGCCGTCGACGCCGCACCAATTCCATTTCTGGACCGCGAACGAGACGGCCATCGGCATAGGGGCCATCGTGAAGGTTCAGGGAGCTAGGAGCGGGGAGCCGGGAGCAGAGCGCATTGTGTACGGTGTCGTGACCGACGGATTTGCGTACTCCGATCTCGCGACGCCGCTGCACGATGTGATCGGCGCCGAGGGCGATCCGGCGCGCGCGGCGGCGTCGCCCACCGTGCGACAGGAGATCCGCTACTGGACCGCGGCGGTCCTCCGCCAGATCCCCGAGGAGCCGCTGCAGCCGGTACCGCTCGGTCAGGTGTTCGTCGCCAGTGATACCGACGTGGCGCAGGCGCTTCGAATGGACGCCTACCTGCACTCGGCGACGCCCACCGCCATTCCCATCGGGCTCTACACGTCGGGCGGTCTCGAGGCCCCCGTCTACCTGGACGCCGACTTCCTGCTCGGCCCCGAAGCGGCGCACCTGAACATCTCCGGCGTCTCGGGACTCGCGACCAAGACGAGCGCGGTCGAGTTCCTGCTGGCCGCTGTGTTCCGCCATTTCCCGGCTCACAAGGGCAAAGTCGCCGCGGTCTGCTTCAACGTGAAGGGCCCGGACCTCTGCTTCCTGGATCAACCCGGCGAGCTGAGCGACGAAGATCGGCGCCGCTATGCGCTGCTCGACGTCCCCGCGCAGCCGTTCGAGCGCGTCCACTACTTCGCGCCTTTCAAGGCCGACGGGGTGAACCTGAATACGCTGCGCACGCACGCGGACCTCGTGGACGACGTCACGCCCCTGACGTGGGGCCTGCAAGAGGTGGTGGACTTCGCTGAGGTCTTGCTCAATCGCGACGACATCGACGCCAAAGCCGACGCCTTCATCGATTTCCTGAGGGACCGGGTACTCGGCCGCTCGTTCGACGACGGCTTCGGCAACGCGCACCAGGTCCTCACGTTCGCCGACTTGGACCGGCTGTTTCGTTCGATCTTCGATGGGCTCGAGCTGAGCGGGCGGAGCGACACGTGGCGCACGCATCACATCGCCACGATGCGCAAAGTCCGCAATCGACTCTCCAACATCTCGACCCGATGCAAAGGACTGGTCACCGACGACGGGCCGTCGAGCGATCTGCCCTGGGGCGCCTTCGAGGACCGTGCGGTGTATGTCATCGACGTGGCCAACGTCGATCCGCTGGGCCAGGACCTCGTGTTCGCCCGTTCCGTCTCGAAGCTGCGCGAGCACCTGGAGCGCCGCGACCTGGGCGTGGACGCGGTCGTCGTCTTCGTGGACGAGTTGAACAAGTACGCGCCGGGCGACGGCCCGGAGACCTACGTGAAGAAGATGCTGCTCGACATCTCCGAGCGCGGCCGCTACCTCGGCCTGGTGCTGTTCAGCGCCGAGCAGTTCCGCTCGCAGGTGCACCGCCGCGTCGTGGGGAATGCGGGGACGCAGGTGTTTGGCCGAATGGACATGGACGAGCTGGCGACGCCCGGCTACCAAGTGTTGTCGCCGGCGACGAAGATCAAGCTCGCGACGTTGCCCGTGGGCGAGTTGATGGTGCGGCACCCGCATTTCACGCAGCCGATCTTCGTGCGTTTTCCCAAGCCGCCCGTGCTGCGCGGGCGGGACGGCATGGAGCGCTTCCCGGCCGCCGTCGATCTGGCGTTCGAGGATGCCGTGGCGCGCCAGCTGGTGCAGCTCGATCGGCGCATTCGCCCGAATCAAGTGAAGGATCTGATCGCGGACCGCACCGAGGACGATGTCCGGCGCGCGCTGGCCGCCGTGCGTCAGAAGCGTCCCGAAGACGTCCTCGCCTACTTCCGCAAAGCCCTGGGTGGCCGCGTGGCGCCGGACGTCCCGCGTGAGCGCCGCGCGGTGCCACCCTTGAACCCCATCTCCGACGAGCCGTACTGACATGAGACGTATGGCTATTGTGACCGTCGCCCTCTTGGCCGGCTGCGGCGATCGGAGCCGGAGCCCCTCTAAGGTGACGCTGCGGTACCACCCGCAGGCCGGTGCCGTACATCGGTACGCGCTCGATCAAGTCAATCGCATGACGATGACGGCGGGACCGTTCGCGGGGACGGGAGAACAGGTACTGACGCTCAACGTGCACTTCACCCAGAATGTCATCGGCCCCGGGTCGGGCGGGATTGAGGTGAAGGTCACGTTCGACTCGACGCAGATCGACGTTCCCGGAATGGCGCGTGGTGCACATCGACATGGGGACGAAGCCCGGGGTGGCCCCCGAGCTGTCGTCACAGTTGGCGGTCGGCCTCAAGGCGATGGTGTTCCCCCTTCCCGAGGAGCCGGTCGGGCCTGGCGATTCGTGGACCGTGGCGACCGAGCTTCCGGTGGGTCAGCTGCCTGGGGCGAGTCGCTCCGGAGCCTCACGCACCAAACTCACGGTGCGGGAGATCCGCGTCGCCGGGAGCGACACCACCGTGCTCCTGGACGTCGAGACCACGTTCCCGACCGACCCCATCGCGCTGACGGTCGGAGGCCAGCCGGCCACGGTGCGGCTCTCCGGATCGCTGGCGGGAGACCAGGTTTTCTCGCTGTCGCGCGGTGTCGTGATGAGTGGTACGATCAAGGGCACGATGAAGATGAACGTCAGCAGCGCCGCGCTGGGACGGCAAGGGATGGTGCTCTCGTCCGAGAACCAGACGTCCCTGAAGCTGGCCGACGCCAGGTGATGCAGCCGCCGTGAAGCTCGCGCACCTCGCCGACCTGCATCTGGGCTTCCGCCAGTTCGACCGGCAGACGCCCCGCGGCGGGAATCAACGCGAGGCGGATGTGGCCGACGCCTTCCGCCGCGCCGTGGACGACCTGCTCGTGCAGCGTCCCGATCTCATCGTGCTCGCCGGTGACATCTTCCACTCGGTCCGGCCCACGAACCCGGCCATTCTCTTCTTCTTCCAACAAATGCAGCGGCTGCGGTCGGGGCTCCCGGACGCGCCCATCGTCGTCGTCGCTGGAGATCACGACACGCCGCGCTCGGTCGAGACGGGGACGATCCTGCGGCTATACGAGGCGCTCGGCGTCGAGATTGCGACGGATCGTCCGCGCCGCATCGTCTTCCCCAAGCTCGACTGCGCCGTGCTTGCCGTCCCACACCAAGCCCTGGCTCAGGCCGATCGGCCCGCCCTGCGCCCCGAGGCGGGGACCGCGCTGAACGTGCTGGTCACGCACGGCGACTGGCCCGGCCTCGGCGAGCAGCGCGGCACCAAGGACTACGGCGGCGCCTTGCTCGCACGCGACGAGATCGCGCCCGCGCAATGGGACTACGTAGCGCTCGGGCACTATCACGTAGCGCACCAGGTCGAGCCCAACGTCTGGTACGCGGGGAGCCTCGACTATCTGAGCCCCAATCCGTGGGGCCAGCTGCAGGACGAGCGCGAGCGCGGCCGTTCCGGCAAGTGTTACCTGCTCGTCCATCTGCCCGGCGCTCGGGTCGAGCCGCGGCCCATCGCGCCACCGCGGCGCTTCGTCGAGTTGCCTCCCATCGAGGGCGCCGGCCGCACGGCCAAGGAACTCGATGCGGAGATCGCGAAGGTCGTCACCGCCGCCAAGCCGTCCATCGACGACCAGGTCGTCCGGCTCCTGATCTGGAACGTTCCCCGCGGCACCGCGCGCGATCTTGATCACGCGGTCCTGCGCGGCTACAAGGCGCGCGCGCTCAACTTCCAGCTCGACGTGCGCCGTCCCGAGGAGCACCGCGTGCCGGGTCTGGGGTCGCCACAGCGGCGTCAACCGCTGCCCGAGACCGTGCGCGAGTTCCTCGGCCGCCGGCCCCTCGACGCCGACCTCGACCGCCCGACATTCGTGCGCCTGGGCGTCGAGTACGTCGAGGCCGCCGGCGGGGAGGAGCGGTCGTGAAGCTGCACCGGCTCCGCCTCGTCAACTTCCGGCAGCACGCCGACACCGAGATCGTGTTTGGCGACGGGATCACCGGCATCATCGGCCCCAACGGCTCCGGCAAGACGTCGCTGCTCGAGGGCCTGGCCTGGGCGATCTACGGCAACGCCGCTGCGCGGGGCGACAAGGAGTCGATTCGGAACCTGCGCGCCAAAGCGCGCACGTCCGTGCGCGTCGAGCTCGAGTTCGCACTCGGCAGTCACGAGTACAAGGTAGAGCGCGGGCTGAACCAGGCTGAGCTCCATCAGGACGGGACGATCGTCGCGAATTCGATCCGCGAAGTGACCATCAAGTTGCAACGCATCCTCGGCATGACGCACGAGGAGTTCGTCAACACGTACTTCACGGGGCAGAAGGAGCTCGCTGTGCTCGCCAACGCGAGCCGGCCCGAGCGCGCCGCGTTTCTCTCCCGCGTGCTCGGCTACGAGCGGCTGCGTCTGGCCCAGGAGCGCGTGCGCGAGCGTCGCAGCTCGTTGAGCCACGAAGTGGACGGGCTCGAAACGGGGCTGCCACCCCGGAGCGAGCTGCAGAAGGAGCGGCGCGAGGCGGAGAAGCGACTCACGGCGGCGCGCCGCGCCGCGACCGACGCCGAGGCTGAACGCAAGAAGGCGCTGGGCGCACTCACGGAGGAAGAGCCGCGCTGGCAGGCGTGGGTGACGCGCCGCGAGCGCACGCTCTCGCTCGAGGGCGATCAGCGTGTGGCGGAGTCGGGGGTGCTGGCGCAGCGCCAGGAGTTCCAGCGACTCGACAAGGAGCTGGCCGAGGCGTTGTCGGCGCGGGAGGAGCTGCGCAAGCTGGAGGCCGAGGTGGCGCCGATCTCGCGCCTCAAGGCAGAGCTCTCCGAGCTCGACCGTCTGCACCAGGAGGACGCCGCGCGGCGGGAGGATCAGGCGAAGCTGACGGAGCTGGCGCGAGCACTCAGTGCGCTCGACCGCCGCATCGCCGAGCTGGCCGACGCGGTCACGGCGCTGGCGCGGGCTGAGGAGGAAACGCGCGGGCTGGCGGAGCGTCTCGAAGTTGCCGAGCGCGCTGCAGAGGAGCAGCAGGCCACGTGGATCCGCGAGAAGGGATACGCCTCCACGCGACGCGAAGAGCTCCTCAAGCAGTACGAGGAAGTGAAGGAACAGCGTGACAAAATCCAGCGCCTCGGCCCCGAAGGAGAGTGTCCCACGTGCCGCCGGCCGCTCGGGGCAGAGCACGCCGCGGTACTCGGCGTGCTGGACCGGCAGGTCCAGGCGATCGTGGACGACGGCACCTACTTCCGCCAGCGTCTGGAGCAGCTCGCCGTGCCACCCGAGACCGTGACCCACGCGGAGACGGCACGGGACTCGCTGCGCGACGAAAGCCGCCGGGCGAGCGAGCGGGAGGGCACGCTGCGCGCGAGGGTGGCGGAGCGCGGGCGACTCGAAAAGGAGCGCGTTGCCGTCGTGCGCCGGGCGGAAGAGTTGGAACGGCGCGTGGCCGCGCGGCCCAGGGGCTACGACGCGCAGCGCCACGATGCCGTGCGGAAGGAGCTGACGCGGCTCGATCCTGTGGCCCTGCAGGCGGCGACCCTCAAGGCACGGGCCGAGCGCGCCGAAGTTCTCGTCAAGGAAGCGGAGCTCGCGGAGAAAGCGTTGTCGACGCGGGAATCGCTCGCGCGACAGCTGGCCGACGCGGTCAAGGCCGAGGGGTTCTCGGAGCAGAGGTTCAAGGCGGCACGCGAGCGCCATGATCGGACGACGCACGCCGTGAGCGCCGCGGAGCTGTCGGTCGCTGAGACGCGCGGCGTGCTGGCCGGGGCCGAAACCACGGTTCGCGAGACGGAGCGGCGCGAAGGTGAGCGCGCGGCGCGGGAGCGGACCATCGGGGAGCGGAAGGCGGAGCTGCGGTTGCACCACGAGCTGGACCGGGCGTTCTCCGATCTGCGGGCCGATCTGAATGCGGCGGTGCGGCCGGAGATCAGCGAGTTTGCGTCCGCGTTTCTCGCGGACCTCACGGATTCCCGCTACGACGAGGTGGAGCTGGACGAGGACTATCGTGCCATCGTGCTGGACGAGGGCGTTCCCAAGCCGGTGATCTCAGGCGGTGAGCTCGACCTGGTCAATCTCGTGTTGCGCCTGGCGATTTCTCAAATGGTCGCTGCTCGGGCTGGTCAGCCCCTCTCGCTCCTCGTGCTTGATGAGATCTTCGGATCCCTCGACGACTCACGGCGACAAGAGGTGTTACTACTGCTTCGCCGCCTGGGTGACCGGTTCCCCCAGGTCATCCTGACCACTCACGTCGAACTCCCGGCGGTAAGCCACAGCCTGGATCGACTCATCCGCGTGGCCTACGACGCTGCGTCCGGCACGAGTGTGGTGAAGGACGACACCGCGACCCTGGGAGGAGGGACCGCCGATGCGGGCGTGGCTGCCTGACACCCGGGTCGCCGGCCCGGAGCCCGCCACAGAGCGGGACATCGAGGGACTGAATCGCGTCTTCGCGGAGGCGTTCACCGATCGCTACCGCCGCGACGGCCTCGTCGGGGTGCGGGTGCCGCAGTTGAACCCGCTCGTCTGGCGCTACGCCCTGCTGGGCGCCGGCGACGGCGCGATGCTGTGGCGCGACGAGCACGACGAGGTCGCGGCGTTCAACGTCGCCCACCGCTCCGGCACCGAGGGGTGGATGGGCCCCCTCGCCGTGCGCCCCGACCGCCAGGGCACTGGGGTGGGGAAGACAATCGTTCGGACCGCGACCGACTGGCTGATCGATCGCGGCGCCCTAACCCTCGGTCTCGAAACGATGCCGCGCACGCCGGAAAACATCGGCTTCTACGCGCGCCTCGGATTCTCGCCGGGCCACCTCACGGTCACGCTTACGAACGAGATCGCGACCCGCGGCCACCAAGCGCCGACGCTGCTCTCGCAGCGCCCCGCCGCGGAGACGGACGCCGTGCTCGCGGCGGCTCGGAGCCTCACGAGCGCGCTCGTCCCGGGCTGCGATTTCTCGCGCGAGATGCTGCTCACCGCCGAGCTGGGGCTCGGAGACACGACGCTCGTCGAGGGGCACGAAGGCCTCGACGCCATGGCCCTGTGGCACTCCGCGCCCCTCGCGGACACGCGCGCCCGCGATGAAGTCCGCGTGCTGAAGCTGGCGGCGCGGAACGACCGCGCCTTCGAGGCCGCCGTCGCGTCGGTCGAAGCGGCAGCGGCCAAGGCGGGCATTCGCCGCGTCGCCCTGCGGTGTCAAACGAGGTTCGCGGACGCATTTCGCCGCCTGGTGGCACGCGGCTACCGTGTCCGCTGGACCGATCTGCGGATGAGCTACGAGGGCTACCCGGAGCGCCACCCCGCGAGCGGCGTGTTGTTCTCTAACTGGGAGATATGACCGCCGGGCTGATCATCTTTGCGGCGACGTACGTTCTCATCGCGGTCCAGCGCCTCCCGTTCGTTCATCTGAATCGTCCCGCCGCCAGCCTGCTCGGCGCCGTCGCCATGGTCGTCTGTGGCGTGCTGACGTTGCCCCAGGCCTACGCCGCCATCGATTTCGACGTCCTCGTCTTCCTGCTCGGTCTCATGCTCGTCGTCGGCTACCTCGAGGTCGGCGGCTTCTTCGAGTGGGCGGCCGAATGGCTCTTGCGCCGGGCGCGGACCCCGGATCGCCTGCTCCTCGGCGTGGTCGTCGGTGGCGGCCTGCTGTCGGCGTTCTTCGTGAACGACACCATCTGCCTGATGGTGACGCCAGTCCTGCTGGCTGCCCTCGGGCCGCTACGCGTGCGTCCGACGCCCTATCTCATCGGCCTCGCGATGGGCGCCAACGTGGGCTCCGTGCTCTCCATCACTGGCAATCCGCAGAACATGCTCGTCGGCATCTGGAGCGGCGCGTCGTTCGGCGGGTTCCTGGTGCGCATGCTCCCCGTGGCGCTGGGCGGCCTCGGGCTCACGTACGGCTATCTCCGTTGGGCCTTCCGCGCCGACTTGCACGAGCCGTTCCGAGAAGTCCTCGCGACCGTCCCCGTCTCGCTCGACCGGCCCCTGGTTGCCAAGGGACTCGCGATGTTCGGCGTCGCCGTCGTCGCCTGGCTCGCCGGGGGCTCGCTGCCGCTCGTAGCCATCACGGCCGGGGCGCTGATGGTCGCGATCGCACAACGCGATCCGGCCTACGCCATCGACCGCATCGAATGGGCGCTGCTGCTCTTCTTCGCATCGTTGTTCGTCGTGATGCGGGGGCTGGAGCAGACCGGCGCGGTGGCGTGGATCGACGCCCGCGCCGTACACCTGATGCAGGGAGGCTCCGCCTGGGGCGGCGCGACGACGGTCAGCGGGGTCATGCTCGTGCTCTCGAATCTCATCTCGAACGTCCCCGCCGTGTTGTTGTGGCGCAACACCGTGCCGACCCTCCCTGACCCCGACCTCACTTGGCGCATCGTGGCGATGAGCTCCACGTTCGCCGGCAACCTGCTCTTGATCGGATCGATGGCGAACCTGATCGTGGCCGAGCGCGCGGAGGCGCGGGGCGTACGAATCGGGTTCGTGGAGTACGCTCGCGTGGGCGTGCCGGTCACGCTCGTCACGCTCGGGTGGGGAATCGCGGTGTTGGTGTTGCTGCGGTAGCGCGCGCGCCACACCGTCCCGTCTGTGTCGCCTTGGCGCCTCCGAGAACGGAACTTGCCTTCCGAACGGCAAGACCCTTCTCGAGGAGTTCGCCATGAGATGGAAATCCGCAGCAGCCGTCGCCCTTCTAGTGAGCGCGGGCCTCGCCGCCTGCCGCGACGCGACGACCCCCGACGTGCCCGCGGCGCCCGTAGGCGCCACCGTCGTCCCGGGGCAGTACATCGTTGTGTTCCGGGATGGCGTCGCCGATCCCGCGGGTCTCTCCACGCGTATGGCGAAAGCGCAGGGCGGGACGCTCCGGTTCACCTACACGAGTGCCTTGAAGGGGTTCGCCGCCCGTCTCTCGGACGACGCGGTGCGTGCGCTCGAGCAAGACCCGCTCGTCGCGTACGTGGAGCCGGACCAGGAGTTCCGCGCCGACGTCACGCAATCCATGGATGCGAACGGTGATCCGTGGGGGATCGATCGGATCGACCAGGCGGCGCTCCCCTTGTCCCGCACGTACACGTACACGGCCACGGGAGCCGGCGTGCACGCATACATCATCGACACGGGCATTTGGACGTTGCACGGAGACTTCGGCGGCCGGGCGACGAACGTGTACGACGCGTTCGGGGCGACGGGCGAAGACTGTCACGGGCATGGGACGCACGTCTCAGGCACGATCGGCGGGGCGACGTACGGCGTGGCGAAGGGGGTCTCGCTGCACGGGGTCCGCGTCCTGAGTTGCGCGGGCGTGGGGCTCACGTCGCAGATCATCGCGGGGATCGATTGGGTGCGGCAGAATGCCGTCAAGCCCGCGGTGGCCAACATGTCGCTGGGGGGTGGGTTGTCGACCGCGCTCAACGACGCGACGACGAATCTGTGGAACTCGGGCGTCTTCGTGGCGGTGGCCGCGGGCAACGACAACGCCGACGCGTGTCAGGCCTCACCGGCGAGCGCGACCGGCGCCTTCACCGTCGCCGCGTCCGAGAAGACCGACGCCAAGGCCTCGTACTCGAACTGGGGAACCTGCGTCGAGGCCTACGCACCGGGCTCGGCGATCGTGTCGGACTTCCTGCTCGGCACGACCACGAGTTTGAGCGGAACCTCGATGGCCTCGCCCCACGTCGCGGGGGTGGCGGTGCTCTACAAGGCGACGTTCGGCGACGCGCCGTCGGCGACGGTGGCGAACTGGATCATCTCGAACGCGACGGGTGGAGTGATCACCGGCAATCCGGGCGGGACCCCGAATCGGTTGCTGAGCAAAGGCGCGTTGTAGGGCTCTACCCCCGTCCCGTCACATAGACGACGAGCCCGAGACCGATCACGTCCGTCGCGTGCGGTGTGCCCAGGGGCAGATCGAGACGATCGCCGGGGCCGAGGTCGAAGGTGGCGCCTTCGGTCATGATGCGCAGGTAGCCCGACAACACCCAGCGGGTTTCGGAAAAGTCGTGCGCGTGTGTGGGGACGTGCGTGCCGGGGATGTCGGACCACCACGCGGTGGTCATCCCCTCGTCCTCGAGCGCGCGCCGTAGCGTGGAGAGCTGCAGCGGGCCCTGGCGTGGATCCCAGGCCGTGACGTTGAGCATCACGAGCGGAAGCTAGGCGCGCCAATGAGCACGCGGCGCGCGAACAGGACCACGGCGCCCGCGTACAGCAGGTGCACGTAGCCCGAGGGCACGTGCGCGACGAACACCAGCAGCACCCATGCGACGAGCAGGACAATCGCGGTGATGAGCGTCACGTTCATGGCTGTTGACGTTTCACGTCCAAGACGTATTCTAGTGCTCAGGAGCGGGGAGTCAAATTATTGAGCCAACAGCTCGATTGTGGACCCAGATACTGCGGCCCATGTCATGCCCCCTCGTGGGGAAGACAGAATTCGTGGTGAGGGACCTGTCATTACTTTCGGGCTTCAATAATCCTCCTCGCTCCTGCTCTACCGACCGGCCGGCCCGGGTTACACCGGTGCCCGGCCGGTTGCGCGTTCGGGGGGTCAGATGAACGGGGTGGGGATGGATGGTGGACCGGGCTTCGTGTTGATCCGTGCCCTAAAGGGCCGGCTCGGCCACTACACACGTCCTTGAGGACGCGCGCTCTAGCCGAGCCGGTCCTTCAGGACACGGATTAACCTCGGGACACCTTGTTTAACCCCGCTTTGACGCCCTCAGCGTCTCCATGAAGTACCTCGGCGCCAGCAACGCCTTCCCCCGGATCACGAAGACGATCACGAGGATCGCGATCCACGCGCCGTAGGCGATGGCGATCTCCTCGCGCAGGTGCGGCACCGAGAACTGCACAGCCCACAGCGCGAACAGCGCTGTGGCGTCGAGCCAGTCGAACTCCATGTTGGCGAGTAGCATGACGCCGAGCGCGGTTTGGAGCAGCGTGAGCACAATCTCGATGCGCTGGCCCGGGTCGAATGGGAAATCGGCCCACGCCCCGTGATGCTGGAGTTGGGAGAAGCCGTACACCAGCGGGATCATGGCCGCGAGGATCGTCCACTGGTTGATGTTGCTCGACACGATGTTCATCAACGCCATCGGCGCCTGCGTGACGCGGCGCGCCCAGGTGAACGTCGACACGAACTCCGGGAACTCGGACAGGAACGGCGCCACCCACTGCACCAGGAAGAACTGGCTGATCCCTAGGAGACCGGCGAGCGCGATCATCGACGTGAGGAACGGATGCGCAGTCACGTACAGGAGCGTGCCGCCGACCGCGAACAGGCCGCCGATCGCCGCCTGACGGCGCCACCCGCGCTGGCGGTGGGCCCAGCGCGACACCGCGGGCGCATCGTCCAGCGATTCCGCGGCCCGCGGCGGGTTGCGGGTGAGGATCCAGAGGTACACCACGTACAAGCCGATCAGCACGACC
>WNFK01224486.1_pt1 | contig 35062 bp, 39 predicted proteins | sample 5400281 | NCBI WGS metagenome assembly WNFK01 (sample SAMN13153350, study PRJNA577476) | soil metagenome | isolation source: 20 cm soil on Douglas fir-dominated hillslope | place: USA:California | collected 2013-09-17
GTCAGGTAGACGGGCAGGTCACCGGTCCGGGCGGGGACGGTCACCACCGGGACCGCCCGGGGGCCGGGGGAGGCGGCCGGCTGGGCGCGCCCGGGACGGTTCAGGGCGAAGTAGCCGCCGCCGGCCAGGAGGCCCACCAGGACGATCCCGATGACCCAGACCCGGCCCGACGACCGGCGGGGGACGTCCGAGGGTATCGGACGGAACTCCCCGGACTCATGCGTTTCCCCAGCCATACCGGTCCCCCTCTCGTGTGGCTCCGCTTGTAGCATATTCCGACGCGCCACTCCGCGGGATCATTCGGCCGGACGGGCTTGGGACGGCCTCCGGGCGGGGGCGACCGGAGGCGGGACCTTCGGCCGGTGGTCACGAGCTCGACCCGAGCAGACCGAGCCAGGCCGGGGGCGGAGCCCCGAGGGCCCGCAGGGTCCAGGCGACGCGCTCCGGGGTGCCCAGATCGCACCAGGTGTGGGTCGGCACCTCGGCCACCGCGAGGGCGAGGGAGGGCGACTCGAGTATCGTGCGCGAGAAGTCCGCGGCCGGCGCGAAGAGATAGGCCTGCCGGAGGGCCCAGGCCTCGTACTGCGTGCCCGAGAAGAGCCCCATGCGCACGAGGCGGTCGTGGAGCAGGGGCACGCACTCGCGGCCCGCGTCGATGAGGGCGGTCACGCTCGCCGCGAAGACGAACGTGTTCCAAAGCCCGCCGAGCGCGTACAGGCGCCTCGCCGACTCCTCGGTGGGCTTCTCCCGGAAGCCGCGGATGCGATGCACGGGGTCCGGCCCGGCCCAGCCCACCCGGACTCCGGGCTCGATCCAGCCGTAGTCGGGATCGGCGTCACTGGGCGGCACGCCGAGCAGGACGAGCCCTTCCGGGTGCGCGCGCACGTATCCGGCCACCTCGCCCACGTGGCGCATGAAGGTCTCCTCCTCGAGGATGAAGTGGTCGGCGGGGAACACCGCGATCACCGCGCGCGGATCGCGCGCGCGGATCCAGTGGGCGGGCATCAGCACGCCGGCCGCGGTGCCGCGGTCGGAGGGCTGGGCGAGGACGTGGATCTGCGGGAAGCCGGCCAGCTCCGCCCCGAGGTAGCGGTCGTGGCTCGCCTGGGCCACGACCACGATGCGCGAGGGCGGGACCAGCCGCGCGACGCGCTCCAGGGTCTGCCGCAGGAGCGACTTGGAGCCGGTCAGGACCGCGTATTGCTTGGGCCGCTCGTCGCCGTAGAGATAGCGGGTCAGCGGCCGCAGCCGGCTGCCTTCCCCACCGGCCAGCACGACGGCCCACAGGTCACCGTCACGGTCGCGTTCCCGGATCGCGGCCAGCGGCTCGCTGCACGTGAATGCCTGCTCGAGCATGGATCTCCTCCTCGTTCTCACCTCCGTTCGGGTTTCGACGCGTCGCCGGGGCGTGAAGGCCCCGCGGACGAACCCTCAGAGAGAGCCCGCGAGCCGGCCGGCGACGAAGGGAATGAAGGCGCTACGAGGCGGGAGGGGCGCGACAGTGCCCCGCGTCCGTCGCGAGCGAATCGGGCGCGGTCTCGACCGCGTGACCGAGGCACTCCGCGCGGCGCGGAATGAATCCGAGCGCATCGAGGGCCCCGGGGGTGACGCTCCCGGTGCCCGACACCACGCGCGTGACGACGTCGTCGAAGTCCGCGTCGTCGTAGACGCCCGGGATCCACGAGGGGTCGGGCGGGCTCGCGTGGGCGAGCACCGGCAGGGCCAGCCCCGCGGCCATGACGAGGAGGGCGAGGAGGTCGCGCATCGGGGGCTAGGGCCGGGCCGGCTGCATCAGCTGCCGCATCTCCTCGCGCAGCTGCTTGAGGCGGTCCTTCGTCTGCGCGACGCGCGCGAGCTGCTCGGGGGTGAGCACGGCCCGGACCTCGAGAGCCGCCGCCGCGCTGTCCTGGGCGAGCTGATCCCGCAGCTGACTGATCCGCTGGAGCTGTGGCTGGAGATCGGCGGCCTGCACCTGGCCGGGCGCGAGCAGCTTGGTCCCCAGCTCCTGCTGGGCCTGCTGGAGCTGCTCGACGAGCGGGCGCGCGCTCGTCCGGTGCGCCGACAGGATGGCGCGCACGCGGGTCTGCTGCTCCGGGGTGAGAGTGGCCGCGCGGATCATCAGCCAGAGCTCTCCGTCTCCGCGGCCTCCACCTCGCATCGAGGACTCGCGGCCGGGGGCCTGGGCGAGCGCGGGCCCGGCGGCGGCCAGCAGCAGCACGCCCACGAGCAGGCCGGCGAGGCCGCGCATCCGGATCATGGCTCACCTCCGGTCAGGGTGCTGTCGACCTCGCGGGCCATGCCCTCGAGGCTCAGCGGTCCCTCGTCGCCGGTGGCGGGCACCGGGTCGCCGTTCACCGAGAAGAGCGACGCGGAGACGTCCGAGAGGATGGCGGCCACCTCCTGCGGCTGCATCGTGGGCGGCACCGGGGTCACCGCGCGCCAGACCGCAACCTCCACCCAGACGAGCAGGGCGAGGGCGGCGGTGGAGAGCCCGATCGCGGCGGGCAGCCAGCGCCGGCGCGCGGGGGCGATTTGGGTCAGAGGCAGGGTCAAGGGCTCACGCGTGTCGCGCAGCACCGCGGTGATGAGGTCCAGGTCGCGGCGCAGCTGCCGCGAGCGGCCGGTGCAGGCGGCACAGCCGGCCAGGTGTGCGCGCTCCGCGATCGAGCCGAGGTCGGCGTGCACGCGGTCGAGGGCGTCGTCGGAGAGGCAGGGGCTCATCGCGCGTCCCCGAGCGCGCGCCGCAGATGGCGCACGGCGCGATAGAGATGGCGCTTGACGCTGCCCGCGCTCAGCCCGAGCGCGAGCGCGACGTCGGTGGTCGGCTGCTCCTCGATGTAGCGCAGCGCGAAGACCTCCTGCTGGCGGCGCGGCAGGCCGCGGAAGGCCACCCAGATGCGCCGCCGCGTGTCCTCGCTGACCGCCGCGTCGCTGGGGGCCAGGGTGTCGGCCACCAGGGGGAGATCGTCGATATGGGTGCTCCGGAGCCGGAACCGCATCCACCCTCCGGCCCGCCGCCGGTCCCGGCAGGCGTTGACCGCGACCCGGGTGAGCCAGGCGCCCCAGTCCATCGGGGCGCGCCCGAGCCGCTCCGCCTCGTGCGCCTTCAAGAACACGTCCTGCACCACGTCCTCAGCCTCCTGGGGGTCACCCAGCATCAGGCGGCAGAGCCGCCGGAGCCGCCCGTAGTGGGCGGTAACGATCGTATCGTGACTGGGTGAGGGCTCCACGTCTCTCTGACGGTCGACCCGTGCCCTCTCATCGGTCCTGACGAACGAAACCTTTGGTCCGTTGACACCGGCGGGGTCAACGCCCGGCGGCGGTCAACTGGAGAAGGGGCTGGCTCGTCAAAGAGCCGGGAGCCGTCTGGGTCGAGCTCCCGCGGGCTCGGGCCCGTCAGCAGATGATGAGCGGATCCGCAGGCGGGCGGAGGAGGACGGCATGGGCGTCTGGACCAGCGGGTGGGCCAGCGCCCGGATCGCGGTCCGGGCGCTCCGGGTGAACAAGCTCCGCAGCGCGCTCACCATGCTGGGCATCGTGATCGGCGTCGGCGCGGTCATTACCATGGTGGCGGTGGGCGCGGGGGCTCAGGCGCGCGTCGCCGAGCAGATCCAGAGCCTCGGCTCGAACATGATCATCGTCCTGTCGGGCTCGATCCTGTCGGGCGGCGCCCGCATGGGCTCGGGCAGCCAGCTCACGATCACCGAGGACGACGCCTGGGCCATCCAGCGAGAGATCCCGGCGGTGGCCGCGGCGGCGCCCACCTCCCGCGGCGGCGCCCAGGTCGTGTACGGCAACCTGAACTGGGCCACCGGCATCCAGGGCGTCACGCTGGAGTTCTTCACCGCGCGGGAGTGGGACGTGGCCGACGGGCGCCTGTTCAGCCAGGAGGAGGTCGAGGGGGCCGGCAAGGTGGCGCTCGTCGGCCTCACCGTGGCGGGCAACCTGTTCGGCGACAGCGACCCGCTCGGCCAGGTGATCCGGATCAAGAACGTGCCCTTCACGGTCATCGGAATCCTCGAGCGCAAGGGGCAGACCACGTTCGGCCAGGACCAGGACGACACGGTCCTGATCCCGCTCAGCACCGCCAAGAAGAAGGTGCTGGGGGCGAGCCAGGCCAATGCGCGCTCGGTGGGATCGATCGCGGTCAAGGTGCGCGAGGCGCGCGCCATGCCGGAGGCCGAGCAGGAGATCCGCGGATTGCTGCGTCAGCGCCACCGGCTGCAGGCCTTCCAGGACGACGACTTCAACATCCGCAACCTGACCGAGGTGCTGCAGTCGCAGGAGGCCTCGTCCCGGGTCCTGACCCTCCTGCTCGCCGCCATCGCGTCCGTCTCGCTCCTGGTGGGCGGCATCGGCATCATGAACATCATGCTGGTCTCGGTCACCGAGCGCACCCGGGAGATCGGGCTGCGCATGGCGGTCGGTGCCCGCGGCCGGGACATTCTGCTGCAGTTCCTGGTGGAGGCGGTGACCCTCTCCCTGATCGGCGGAGCCATCGGCATCGCGATGGGGCTGGCGGGCTCCTACTCGATCGCCTACTTCGCGCAGTGGCGCACCCTGGTGAGCACCGAGGCGGTCTTCGTGGCCTTCGCCTTCGCGGCCGCGGTGGGGGTTTTCTTCGGCTTCTACCCGGCCCGGAAGGCGGCGGCTCTCAACCCCATCGACGCCCTCCGGTACGAGTGAGGAAGAGGCTTTTAAAACCGCGCCACTTCTGCTAAATTGGCCTCCTGGGGCCAGGGATCTTGGGCCCGGAAAAGTCGAGGTCGTGACGTGGCGGGCAAGGGGATCCAGGACCTGGTCGGGCAGGTGATGATCGACAAGGAATTCCTTGCCGATCTGGTGAGCGACCCCGCGCGGGTGCTGGCGGGGTTCGAGCTGACCGCCGACGAGCGCGCCGCGATCATGCTCGCGCTGGGCAGCACATCGACCGTCTCCGATCGGGAGCGGGCGAGGGCCCTGCAGAACGTCATGCTCAAGCGCTGGGCCACCTGAGTGGCCAGTCTCCCCGAGATCGGCTTCCTGCGCCGCGTCGTGCTGTTCAAGGACGTGGACGAGCCCGTCCTCCTCGCCCTGTGCCCGAGCTTCCGAGAGCGCCGGCTCAAGAAGGGTGACGTGCTCTTCCGCGCGGCCGATCCGGGCGAGGAGCTGTTCCTGATCCGGGCCGGCAGCATCGTGGTCTCGAAGCCGGTGACCGGGCGGGTCGAGCAGGTGCTGTCGCGGCTCGGCGCGGGGGAGGCCTTCGGCGAGATGAGCCTCTTCGGCGACGAGCGTCGCCGGTCCGCCACCTGTCAGGCCGAGCTCGACAGCGTGCTGTACAGCCTCGACCGCGACAGCCTCAATCGCTTCGTCACCGGCAGCCCGGTCGCGGCCGCGAAGTTCTTCCAGCAGATGGCGCAGGTGGCCTTCAAGCGGCTGCGCGACGCCTCCGATCTGGTCGCCGAGGTGACGCGCTGGGGGCTGGAGGCCACCGGCCTCGACATCGAGCACAAGTAGCGCTCCGGAGCGCGAGAGCGTGAGCGAGCTCGGCGACAAGGCCGTGGAAGCGAGATCGAAGCGCACGCGGATCGAGCTGCTGGTCCGGGAAGAAGGCGGCCAGGGCTTCGAGACGCGCGAGATCCCGAGCGCGGTCGCCTACCTCCACAGCCGCCCGCAGCGCATCCCCGACGCGGACTGGGAGATGGCGCGCCTGCCCTACGCCCCGCAGGGCGTGGTCACCTACGCGCTCAAGAACCGCCGCACCGAGGTGATCATCCAGATCACCGAGACCGAGAAGTTCCTGTGGGGCCAGATGGACGGGGGCGCCTCGCTCCAGGAGATCGCGACGTCCTACCTGCTGCACTACGGCTCCTTCGATTTCGAGATCATCCCGACCCTGATCGTCAAGCTGCTGCGCGCCGACCTGCTGACCATGCGTCCGGTGTCGCGCCTGCGCGCGGTGCTGGCGCGGAACCGACGCAATCCGGCCGCGCGCGCGATGGAGGGCACGCTCCACGCGCTGGAGCGCCTGACCGTCACGAGCCGGCGCTCGCACCAGTTCTTCGAGCGGGTGTACCGGTACGGAGGGTTCCTGCTGTTCACGCCGTGGGCCCTCGCGGTGCTCGCGATCATGGTGGTGGTCGGCGGCCGCAGCGCCATCGCCATCTGGCGCGACCTCGGCGAGGTCACCCACGGGCTCGCGAGCCACCCGCTGGTGGCGATCCTCCTGGTGAAGATCGTGTTCTGGCTCACGGTGGTCAATCACCAGATCATCCACGCGCTGGCCTGCATCCACTATCGGCGGCGGGTGCGCGAGTTCGGCTTCACCATCCTGCACGGCTTCATCCCGACCTTCTACGCCGACGTCACCGACATCTTCATGGCCACTCGCCGCGCCCGCATCGTGAACGCGGTGGCCGGGCCGCTCTTCCACCTCTTCCTGGGTTTCTTCTGCTTCTGGATCGCGGCGCGGCTCGAGCCCGGGCTCATCCAGGGCTTCCTCGCCGCCTCGGCGCTGCTGCAGCTGCAGTCCTTCGTGATCAGCCTGTACCCGTTCTGGTTCCTCGAGATGGACGGCTACCACATCCTGGTGGAGATGGTGGGCGTGCCCACCCTCAATCACGACTCGGTGCGGTTCGTCCGCGAGTCCCTCTGGCGGCGCATCCGGACCGCGACCTGGCTCACCCGCCAGGAGGCGATCTGCCTCGCCTACTTCACCCTGTCGGTCGCCTCCCTCGCCGGCTTCGTGCTGCTGAACGTCTGGCTCTTCACGCGCGCCGGCAAGTCGTAGCCCGAGGCGCGGCCGGAACAGGCCCCGCGGGCGGTCCGCCGACTGGGGGAGTGCGGGGGCCATTTCTGGGCCCCCGCAGCTGAAGAGCCTGAAGAACGAAACGGCGGTCCGCCGACTGGGGGAGTGCGGGGGCCATTTCTGGGCCCCCGCAGCTGAAGAGCCTGAAGAACGAAACGGCGGTCCGCCGACTTGGGGGAGTGCGGGGGCCATTTCTGGGCCCCCGCAGCTGAAGAGCCTGAAGAACTAAACGGTAGACCGCCCAAGCGCGTGGTGCGAACGGAGGGAGTCCGCGCGTTCCGGTCCTGAGCCTACCCGCCTCCCCGGATCACGAGCGCCAGCAGCCGGCCAACCGACTCGCCCAGCGCTTCAGGTAGCTCGGCCGGCGCGTCTTCCAGGATGCGGCGCTGCTCGGCCTCGTCGAGGGTTTCGAGGCGGGCCTGGGCGCGGAGGCGCACCTCGGGCCCCAGCAGCCGGGCCACCTCCAGCACGAAGCGCAGGGCCTGCTCGGCGCGCTCCGGGGGTGACGCGGCGCCGGCCAGGGCGGCCATACCGGCCTCGCGCAGGCGGCGGCTCAGGCGCACGCGCTGGCCGTGCACGCGGAGCAGGTCGCCCGGCACCGGGCCCCACTCGAGCGCGAGCCCGGCGGTGACCCGCGCGATGTCGGAGGCCAGGGCGGGCGCGCTCTCGCGGGCGATCAGCTCGCCGAGGGCGACCGCCCACACCGGGGGCAGCGGCGCCGGCGCGCTCGGGTCGACTGCGGGCGCGGGCGTCTCGCGGACCTCGCCGAGACGGTCGAGCACGAGCCGGTCCTCGATCGGGCCGTTGAGTGCCCAGAGCGAGCAGATCACCCGGTCACCGTCGATGCGGACCACGCGGGGCTCGCGACGCCGGATGTCCTGCCACTCCACGCGGTAGAACGGGACCCCGTCGAGCATCACCTTGTCCACCTCGTGGCGGAGCTGCACCACCACGCCGGGCGTCACGCGGTGCGTCTCGAAGGGTGCCGGGTGCCAGTCGAGCGCACCATCGGCGAGGAAGCGCTCGAGCGGCAGGGCCTCGGCCGCATCGTAGCGGAAGCACTCGAGCAGCGCGGCGAAGAGCTGCTCGGTCGGGTAGGGTCCGCGGTAGCGCACCGTGGCCACGCCGTGGTCCTTCATGAGGCCCGCGATCAGGTTCAGCAGCGTGGTCCCGCCGCCGGCGGGCAGGCGGCGCGGCTCGGCGAGCGGAGGGATGAAGTCCGGGCGCGCGTAGTCGACACCCTGGAAGCAGGTGAGCGCCTCGCGGGGCGCCCACGGCGCGTCGGGCTCGAGCTGCCACACCCGGTCGGATGGGCCCCACGCGGGGTGGGTCAGAGCGGCGGGCTCGATGCCGAGCCAGCGCCCGTCGGGCAGGAGACACTTCGCCCACGCGAGCCGTCCGTCTGGATGCCATCGCCAGGCGGCGATCAGGTGCCCGCGCCGGTCGAGCTGGAGCAGGCGCCGGCGGCCGGCGCCCGGGACGTATGCGGTCAGCGTGCCGCCGCGTCCGGCGGTCACCGGCGGATCGGGCTCGTCGAGGGCGAGCCGGAGGCGTGCCACGCTCTCCGGGTCGAGGGCGGCGATGTCGGCGCGCGGGAGCCAGCCGCGCAGCCGCGCGAGCGCGGCGCGGTCCATGCCCGCGATGATACAGTCACCACGACATGCGCGTGACCACTCGGCTCGCCGGCCCCGACGACGCGGGGGCCATCGCTCGCATCTACAAGCAGGGGATCGAGGACCGCGTCGCGACCTTCGAGATCGAGCCGCGCAGCGAGGAGGACATCCGGACCCAGCTCGGTTGATCCGTCAAGAGGGCGGGTAGCCCGAATCCCGCCCCACTTCGGGCATAACTCCTGAGGGGGGCCAAGGGCTCGCGGTCTAACTCGCCGGTTTTCTGTTCCCGGGGCGCGTGGTATGACCTTTGCGTTGCAGCGCTGTTTTTGCTGGTCACTTTCGACACCGGAGGGCGCGATGAGCCACTATCACGATTCGGATGATCTGAAGGTCCTCGGAGAGTTCAAGAAGCTGGCCCCGGCGGAGTTCAAGGGGTTCGTGGAGCTCGACAGCATCGTCGGGCGCGACGACGGCAAGATCCCGCGGAAGTATCGCGAGCTGATCGCGCTGGCGGTGGCCTGCACCACTCAGTGCCCGTACTGCCTCGACGTCCACACCCGCAACGCGAAGAAGGCTGGCGCCACGCGGGAAGAGGTCGCGGAGTCGGCGCTCCTCGCCGCCGCCCTGCGCGCGGGAGCCGCGGTGACGCATGGGGCGCTCGCGGTCAAGCTGTTCGACGGGGCGTAGCGGCGACCCGCATCACCTCAGTACCGGTCGGCAAGCGTTGCCCGAGCGCGCGCCAGCAGATACAATCGCGCGCGTGAATCCTCGGGCCACCGCGATCGGGATTGCGCTGAGCCTGGGGGCCTGCGCGCCCGTCGCGGTGCCGATGCCGATCCAGCCGTTCCCCGACGTGCCGGTGCCGGCCGAGTGGACGCCATACTCGGACGACTGGGTGATGATCCGCTCCCCGAAGATCACCGCGGCGCGGCTCATCTACTTCACTCCGGAGAGCGTCGAGGAGACACTGGCGCACGCGCGGCGCCTCCTGGCCCGCGCGGGGTGGATCGAGACCCGCAGCGACCGCTTCGTGAGCGCGGAGAAGTTCCCCGGGGTGTGGGTCGAGTTCAGCAAGGACGACGACATCTGCCGCCTGACCGTGATCGCGGGCGCCGGGGCCACTCACGTCGACTACACGCTCGCGCGCGTGAACCCCGGCTCCTGATGGCCACCGCCGACCTGGTCTGGCGCTCCGCGCTCGAGCTGGCCGCCCTCATCCGGGCCAAGCAGGTGTCGCCGGTGGAGGTGGTCGACGCGGTGCTGGCCCGTATCGAGCGGCTGCACCCGGCGCTCAACTGCTACGCGACCGTGACCGCCGAGGAGGCGCGCGACGCGGCGGTGGCCGCCGAGGTCGCGGTGGAGACCGGCGAGGAACTCGGGCCGCTCCACGGCGTGCCGGTGTCGATCAAGGACCTGGTGTTCACGCGGCGCGTGCTCACCACCGGCGGCTCGCGGCTCTTTGCCGATCACGTGCCGGAGGAGGACTCGGTCTGCGTCGAGCGGCTCAAGGGCGCGGGGGCGATCATCGTCGGCAAGACCACGACCCCCGAGTTCGGCCACAAGGCGGTGACGGACAGCCCGCTCTTCGGCATTACCCGCAACCCGTGGAACCCGGCCCTCACGCCCGGCGGATCGAGTGGCGGCGCGGGCGCGGCGGTGGCCGCCGGCCTGGGTCCGGCTCAAGCCGTCCTTCGGGCGCGTGCCGCAGTTCCCCGGCTTCCCGAGCTCGGAGACGCTCTCCCACAGCGGGCCGCTCACCCGCACCGTGCGCGATGCGGCGCTGATGCTCGACGCGATCGCGGGCCCCGACGATCGGGACCGGCACTCGCTGCCCGCGGCCGGCTGGTCGTATCTCGAGGCGTGCGAGGGCGGCATCGCGGGGCTGAGCATGGCGTGGTCGCCGGACCTGGGCTACGCGCGGCTCGATCCGGAGGTCGCCGATCTGTGCGCGGCGGCGGCCGAGCGCTTCGAGAGCTTCGGTGGGCACGTCGAGGTGGTGTCGCCCTCGTGGGATGATCCGGAGGAGATCTTCCGGATCATGGTGGGCGCCGAGACGTGGGGCGCGTGGGGCGAGCGCCTGGAGGCCGACGGCGAGAAGATGGACCGCTCGCTGCGCGCGCTGATGAAGTTCGGGGCGGGTGTCACCGCCGAGCAGTACCTGCGGGCGCTGCGCCGCCGCCAGGACTTCTGGACGGAGGTGCAGCGCTTCCTGGCGCGCTTCGACCTCCTGATCACGCCCACGGTGGCGGTGCCGCCGTTCGAGGTCGGGCGGCCCGGGCTCAACGAGATCAACGGCCAGCCCTCGTCGCCGCTCGGCTGGACCCCGTTCTGCTTCCCGTTCAACCTGACCGGCCAGCCCGCGGCGACGGTGCCGGTCGGCTTCACGAGCGCGGGGCTGCCGGTGGGCCTGCAGATCGTCGGCCGCCGTCACGCCGACCACACCGTGCTGGCCGCCTCCGCCGCCTTCGAGGCGGCCCAGCCCTGGGCGGAGCGCCGCCCGCCGGTCGACTAGGCGGGTCGCCCGGGCTGGCCGCGTCCCCGTGATGCGACTCGCGCTGATCTGCCTCGGCGGAGCGGTCGGGACCGGCGCCCGATACCTGCTCGGCGGCGTGGTGGCGCGCTGGGCCGGGCCCGATTTCCCGTACGGCACGCTGCTGATCAACGTGCTCGGCTCCTTTCTCATCGGAGTCGTCCAGCAGGTGGGGCTCACCTCGCTGCTGATCCCGGACACCCTGCGCCTGGTCCTCGCGGTCGGGGTGATGGGGGGATTCACCACGTACTCGTCCTTCTCCTACGAGACCATCCGGCTGCTGGAGGCGGGCTCGTGGCTCGCCGCGAGCGTGTACGTTGCCCTCACCACCGCGCTCTGCCTCGCGTGCTGTGTGGCGGGTCTGTCGCTCGGCCGCGTCCTGATCGAGGGAAAGGGAGGCTGGTAGCCATGCGCAAGCTGGATGGGGAGCAGGTCCTGATGCGGATCTTCGTCGGCGAGAGCGATCGCTGGGAGCATCGTCCGCTCCATGCGGCTCTCGTCGAGCTCTTCCGCCGAGAGGGGCTGGCCGGGGCCACCGTGCTGCGCGCGGTGGCGGGCTTCGGGGCCGACTCGGTCGTGCACACCGCGAACATCCTGCGGCTCTCTGCGGATCTGCCCCTGGTGATCGAGGTGGTGGACTCGCAGGAGCACCTCGACCGGGTGCTGCCTCAGGTGGATCGCATGATGCGCGGCGGGCTCATCACCATGGAGAAGGTGCGCGTGCTGAAGTACGAGCACACCGCCGCCGGCTAGCGTCGGGACGTGCTGCCCTCCTGCCGCTTCTCCGACTCCATGATCAGCGACCGGTGCTCCTGCAGGGCGCGGTCGTAGCGGCGGAGCATGTCGTCGCGCTGGGCGTGGGACTGCAGGCGCTCCGCGAGCATGCCGGCGAAGAACGCGACCAGCACGATCACCACGAGGGCCAGGCCCTGGAGGACCCGCCGCGGACCGGACGACCGCCTCATGGCTCGTATGATAGCAAGGCCGGGCCGCGCCCCGCGCTTGCGGGCGGGGGGAGAATGGCCAGAGAGCGCGGGGAGATCGGACGATGGAGGGAGTAGGGGCCACCGGGAGCATCGAGCCCGCGATTCGTCGCGCGGTCGCGCTCGTCACGCTGCTGATCTGCTCGACCGCCGGGGTCGCAGGGGCCCAGGTGTCGGGCCGTGCCGTGGACGAGGACCTGCGTCTCGAGTGGACCGCCGCGGAAGACCGCCGCGGGCGGCCGATCGTGAGCGGCTACGTGTATAACCAGCGCTCGGGGACCTACGCGACCTCGATGCGGCTCCAGGTGGAGGCCCTCGACGCCTCCGGTCAGGCGGTGGGCTCGACGACCGGCTTCGTCTTCGGCGACGTGCCGCCGTCCGGCCGCTCCTACTTCGAGATCAAGGCGCCCGCGAAAGCGGCGAGCTACCGGGTCACGGTCCAGGGGTTCTCCTGGCGTGGCTACGGGGCGGGAGGAGGCTAGCGCATGCGGCTCCGATCGATGTCACGGCTCATCGTGCTGTTTCTCGTCGCGTCGTCGCTCGCCGGCAGCGGGTGGCCCGGTCCCGCGACCGCCGCTCCGGCGCCGGACGACCCCTACGTGGCCGGCTACGCGGGCGCCGTGCTCGAGCGCGAGTTCAAGGTGAACCGCCGCGCGGTGACCGTCGAGAACGGGGTGCTGACGCTCGACGCCGCGCAGCTGGCGGGGGCCGACCGCGCCCGCATCCTGACCGTGCTCGCCGCGCTGCCCGGGGTGAGCCGCGTGGAGGTGCGGGGTCTCCGCGCTGCCCACCGGCCTGCTCCCGGTCGGCCATCTCTTCCAGCCGCTGCTCGCGGATCCCCGCTGGCCGCATTTCTCGGCCGCCTACCGCTACTACTTCGGCGATCGAGATCTCAAGCACGTGGGGGCGGTCAGCTTCGGCGAGACCATCCCCATCTTCCGGGGCGGCGGCCTCGGGGCGAGCCAGTGGGAGGCGGGCATCCAGGCCGGCGTGTTCGCGGTGTTCCAGATGGATCAGCCGTCCAAGGACCTGTTCAACGCCGACTACTTCGCCGCGCTCTACGGCGCCTGGCGTAGCGGCCCGGTCTCGATGCTGGGCCGGGTGTTCCACCAGAGCTCGCACCTGGGCGACGAGTTCTTGCTGCGCTCGCGGATCGAGCGCGTCAACCTGACCTACGAGAGCGTGGACCTCAAGCTCTCCTACGACCTGCCGTGGGGGTTCCGCGTCTACGGCGGTGGCGGCTACCTGTTCGACCAGGAGCCAGCGGATCTCCAGCCGTGGTCGGTGCAGGGCGGCGTCGAGTTCCGCAGCCCGTGGACGGTGGCCTCCGGCCACATCCGCCCGGTGGCCGCGCTCGATCTGCAGAGCCGTGAGCAGAACGGGTGGAACGTGGACGTCTCGTTGCGCGGCGGCATCCAGTTCGAGAATGTTCGCGTGCTCGACCGCAACCTGCAGCTCCTGGTCGAGTACTTCCACGGCAACTCCCCGGACGGGCAGTTCTTCAAGCGCCGCGTCGAGTATCTGGGACTCGGGGCGCACTTCCACTTCTAGCCGTCCGGCATGGGGTAAGATACCGGCATGCGACAGGTTCGTCGGATCCTCCACGCGACCGATTTCTCCCGCGCCTCCACCCCCGCGCTGAGATGGGCGATCGCGATGGCCAAGGCCAATCGCGCGCGCCTCACGGTGGTGCATGTGATGGCGCCGCCCGCGCTGGCCCTGCCCGGCGAGGGCTACGTGTCGCCCACGCTCTACGAGAGCCTCGAGAGCTCGGCCCGCGCCGCCGCCCAGAAGCGGCTCAAGGTGGTGGTGGCCCGGGCCAGGGCGGCGGGCGTGCGCGCGAGCGTGCTCCTGCTCGAAGGCGTGCCCCACGAGCTGATCACCCGGGCTGCGAGGAAGGCGGACCTTCTCGTGATCGGCACCCACGGCCGCAGCGGCCTCGCGAAGCTGTTCCTCGGCAGCGTGGCGGGCCGCCTGGTGGCGGTGGCGCCCTGCCCGGTGCTGACGGTGCGGGGCCGGTAGGCGATGGACGCGGCGACGCCGTCCCGGATCACCGCCGAGACCCAGGTCAACGACGTGCTCGCCCGGTACCCCGCCACCGCTCCCGTGTTCACCCAGGGGCGGCGCCTGTACGTGGACCAGCTCCACGATCTCTACGCGCGCTTCCCCGGCCTCACCGTCGGCGATTTCGCGGGCCAGAACGGCCTGGACCTGACCGCGGTGCTGTTCCACGTCAACGCGCTCGCCGAGTCCGAGGATGCGGCGCGACAGCCCGCGACGCGCGCCTCCGACGAGGCCAGCCCCGGGCAGTTCTCGCTGACCCTCGGCTACACCGCCAGCCATCGTCCCCGGGAGGACTCGGCTCCGGACAGCGTCTCGGTGGTCGCGGTCCAGTCGTCCCGCGGTCCCGAGTAGCGCCTGACGAGCCCGGATCGTCCGGAGCCGGCGTCGAGACCGGCCGCGCCGCCGGCGTCCGACCGCTCCCAGTGGGGCAAGGAAGGAGCCGCCCCCGAGGAGATCCGGTTCCTCGAGGGACCGCAGACCCGCTCCTTCGAGCTCGGCCGCGCGGTGCGCATCTTCATCGAGTTCATGCGCGGCTTCCGCGCGCTGCATTTCGTGGGGCCCTGCGTGACCGTGTTCGGTTCGGCCCGCTTCAAGGCCGACCATCCGTACTACGCGCTCGGTCGCGACCTGGGGGCGCGGCTGGCCCGCGTGGGCTTCACGGTCATGACCGGCGGCGGCCCCGGCCTCATGGAGGCGGTCAACCGCGGGGCGAAGGAGGCGGGAGGCCGCTCGGTGGGCTGCAACATCGAGCTGCCGAAGGAGCAGCAGCCGAATCCGTACCTCGACCACTGGGTCACCTTCCGCCACTTCTTCGTGCGCAAGGTGATGCTCGTGAAGTACTCCTATGCCTTCATCGCGCTCCCGGGCGGCTTCGGGACCCTCGACGAGATGTTCGAGATCACGACCCTCGTGCAGACCGGCAAGGTCAGGGAGTTCCCCATCGTGCTCATGGGGCGCGACTACTGGCGCCCCCTCACCGACTTCGTGCGCAACCGCCTGCTGGTGGAGGGCACGATCGATCCGGGCGACGAGCAGCTCCTGATGACCACCGACTCCGCCGAGGAGGCGGTCGCGTGGGTCGCCGCGGTGGGGATGCGTCGCTTCGGCCTCGGCTACGGTCCGCGGCCCCGCCGCCGCTGGTACCTGGGCGAGCGACCTTGACCCCTCGGCGGCCGCTTGCTAGCGTAGCCGCGCGACCACAGACCTCGAACGGGAGACCATCCATGCAGATGCGCACGTTGCTTCGCCGCGCCGTCGTCCTCGCCCTGGCCCTCGCCGCGGTGACCAACCCGACCGCCGCCTTCGCCCAGGCCCCGATCAAGATCGGCCTGGTGCAGGGGTTCACCGGACCGTTCGAGGTCTACGCCAAGCAGGCCAAGCGCGGCTTCGAGCTGGGGCTCGAGTACGCGACGGCGGGCAAGAAGGAGCTGCTGGGGCGCAAGATCGAGATCCTCGAGGAGGACGATCAGCTCAAGCCGGACGTGGCCAAGCAGAAGGTCACCAAGCTCTACGCCGACGACAAGGTCGACCTCATCGTGGGCACCACCTCGAGCGCGGCGGCCCTCGCGGTGCTGCCGGTGGCCGCCGAGTTCAAGAAGGTTTTGATCGTGGAGCCGGCGGTGGCCGACAGCATCACGGGCGAGAACTGGAACCGCTACGTCTTCCGCACCGGCCGCAACTCGACCCAGGACGCCATCGCCAACGCGCTGGCGGTGGCCCGACCCGGTGTCTCGATCGCCACCATCGGCCAGGACTACGCGTTCGGGCGCGACGGGGTGGCCGCCTACAAGACCGCGGTGGAGAAGGCGGGGGCGCAGGTCGTCCACGAGGAGTACGCGCCCGCCACCGCCACCGACTTCACCGCGCCCATCCAAAAGATCATCGGAGCGCTCAAGGACCGGTCCGGTCCCAAGTACGTCTTCGTGATCTGGGCCGGCAAGGGCGGGCCGTTCCCGCAGCTGGTCGACAACCGTCTCGACAAGTACGGCATCACGATCACCAGCGGCAGCAACGTGCTCGACGTGCTGAGGGCGATGAAGAGCATGAAGCTCGAGGGCATGGTGGGCGGGGCCTACTACTACTACGAGATCCCCAAGAACCCGGTCAACGACTGGCTGGTCCGCGAGCACACCAAGCGCTTCAACGAGCCCCCCGACTTCTTCACCTGCGGCGGCTTCGCGGCCGCGATGGCGGTGGCGGCCGGCATCCAGAAGGCGGGCGGGACCGACACCGAGAAGCTGATCGCCGCGATGGAAGGGCTCGAGTTCCAGACCCCGAAGGGCAAGATGGTCTTCCGCAAGGAGGACCACCAGGCGCTCCAGGCGATGTACACGTTCAAGATGACGTCCAAGCCCGACGTGGCCTGGCTGGTGCCGACCCTGACCCGCGAGCTCTCGCTCCAGGAGACGGCGCCCGCGATCACCAACAAGCGCTGACCGCCATGGCTCGCGTGGCGGTCGGCTCCGTCTCGCTCGCGGTCGCGGAGTGGCCGGGGCCCGCGAAGGGGCCGGCCATCGTGTGCATCCACGGCCTCACCGCCAACCACACCTGCTGGGCGAGCGTGGCCGACGTGCTCTCGCCCGCCCATCGCCTGATCGCCTACGACCTGCGCGGGCGGGGCGAGAGCGACAAGCCCGACAAGGGCTACAGCCTGGCGCTCCACGGCGACGACCTGGAGGGGCTGCTCGACCACTTCGGCCTCGAGAAGGCGGTGCTGATCGGCCACTCGCTGGGGGCCCACATCGCGGTGCGCTTCGCGGCGACGCGGCCCGAGCGAGTGGCCAGGCTGGTCCTGGTCGACGGCGGCCTCGACGTGCGCCACGAGGTGCTCGAGTCGCTGCGGCCCGCGATCAATCGCCTGGGGGTCGAGTTCCCGTCGCTCGACATGTTCTTGGGCTTCGTGCGCCTCCTGCCCATGTTCGAGGGGCGCTGGAACGACTACCTCGAGCGCTACTTCCGCTACGACGTCGAGGAGCTGCCCGCGGGGACGGTGCGGGCCAAGGCGGCGCGCCTGGCCATCGAGGAGGAGATCGCCAACCTCGAGCGGGAGCGCCTCTGGGTCGACCATCACCGGATCAAGGCGCCCACGCTCATCTTCCGGGCGCCCGACGGGCTGCTCACCCCGACCGACTGCCTGATGACGCAGGAGGAGGCGGAGGCGATGGCCCACGCCATCCCGCGCGCGAAGCTGGTGGTGGTGCCGGGGACCAACCACTACACGGTGCTCCTCGGCCAGAACCCGAAGGTCAAGACCGCGCTGCGCGCCTTCCTCAAGGGGGCCTAGCGACGGCCTCGGCTCCGGTCATCTCCACCCGCGACCTCACCATTCGCTTCGGTGGGCACGTCGCGGTCGACCACGTCAGCCTCGACGTGGTCCCCTTCACGCTCAAGTCCATCATCGGGCCGAACGGGGCGGGCAAGACCACCTTCTTCAACCTGCTGAGCGGGCAGTACCGACCGACCGCGGGCCGCGTCCTCTACAAGGGGCGCGACATCACCCGGCGCGGCGCCGCGGCCCGCACCCGGCTCGGGATCGGCCGCTCCTTCCAGCTCACCAACATCTTCCCGACCGGGACTACCGCCGCTTCTCCGACCTCGAGGACACCGCGTACGGCCTGCTCGAGACCGTGCTGCTCGAGGGTAAGTGGCGCGCGGCGGCCGGGGCGCTGGCCCACGGCGAGAAGCGCAAGCTCGAGCTGGGCATCCTGCTCGCGCTCGAGCCGGAGGTGCTGCTGCTCGACGAGCCGACCGCGGGGATGTCGCTCGAGGAGGTGCCCGCGATCATCGAGCTCATCGAGCGGATCCGGGCGGGCCGGGACCGCACCATCCTCCTCGTCGAGCACAAGATCGACATGGTCATGGCCCTGTCGGACTCCATCGCGGTCCTGCAGAACGGCCGGCTCATCGCCGACGGCCCGCCCGCCGCGGTCAGCGCGAGCGCGGAGGTGCAGGCCGCCTACTTCGGGACCAGCCCTCACCCTACCACCCCTCACCCTACCACCCCTCACCCTACCCTCTCCCCTCAGGGGAGAGGGTGATGCCTGACGTCCTCGAGCTGGAGGGGGTGCACACCGACATCGGCCAGCACCACATCCTTCAGGGCGTCTCCCTGCGGGCGCGGCCGGACGCGGTCACGGTGCTCCTCGGGCGGAACGGGGCCGGCAAGAGCACCACCATGCGCACCGTGATGGGCGTACTGCCGCCCCACCGGGGCGCGGTGCGCTTCGAGGGGCGGGCCATTCACGGCCTGCCGCCCCACGCGATCGCGCGGCTCGGCATCGGCTACGTGCCGGAGGGGCAGGGGATCTTCGCCACCCTCACGGTGGAGGAAAATTTGCGCTTGGCCATGCGGGCCGAGACCGCGGAGTGCCGCGAGCGGATGCGCCGTGTGCTCACCCTCTTTCCCGACCTCGAGCGCTTCCGGCCCGCGCGGGCCGGCACCCTCTCGGGCGGCCAGAAGCAGATGCTCGCCATCGGGCGGGCGCTCGTCAATCCCACCCGGCTGCTCCTGATCGACGAGCCGTCCAAGGGCCTCGCGCCGATCGTGGTCGAGCACCTGATCGCGGCGCTCGAGGCCATGAAGCGGGAGACCACCGTGGTGCTGGTGGAGCAGAACTTCGCCATGGCGAGCCGGCTCGGCGACGACTGCTACGTGATGGACGACGGCCGCACCGTCTACGCGGGATCGATGGCCGCGCTGGCCGCCGATCGCGACCTCAAGCAGAAGTACCTCGGGGTATGAGGCGCGTCCTTCCCCTCGCGGTCGGCGCGGCGCTGCTCCTGCTGCTGCCGCTGGCCGCCATCGAGCCGCGGGCGTGGCTCACCCTCACGGTGGCCGGGCTCGCGATGGGCATGCTGATCTTTTTGGTGGCCTCGGGGCTCACCCTGATCTTCGGCCTCATGGACGTGCTCAACTTCGCCCACGGGGCGCTCTTCTCCTGGGGCGCCTACGCCGGCTTCACGGTGGCGGTGGCGATCAACGGGCGCTGGGGCTGGGCCGCCTCGCCGTCGATCTGGCTGAACGCGGGCCTGCTCATGCTCGCGGTGGCCGCCGCGGTGGCGGTGGCCTTCACCCTCGGCGTCGTGCTGGAGCGGGTGATCGTGCGGCCGGTCTACGGGCAGCACCTCTTCCAGATCCTGATCACGCTCGGGGCCACCATCGTGCTCGAGGAGCTGATCCGCGTCGCGTGGGGGCCGAACGACCAGGTGATGCCGGTGCCGGCCACCTTCCAGGGCTCGTGGGACGTGGCCGACGTGGTGGTGCTCCGCTTCCCCGCGATCGCGATCGGACTCGGCCTGCTCGTCTACGGCTCCATGCAGTGGGTGCTCACCCGGACGCGGGTGGGGCTGATCGTGCGCGCCGGCGTCGAGAACCGGGAGATGGTGCAGGTGATGGGCCACGACATCCACCGTTACTTCACCGCGGTGTTCGCGGCCGGCTCCGGGCTCGCGGGACTGGGCGGGCTCATGTGGGGCATGTTCAGCCAGTCGATCCGGCCCTCGATGGGTGGCGAGCAGCTCATCTTCGCGTTCATCGTGGTGATCATCGGCGGCCTCGGCAGCGTCACCGGCTCGCTGGTCGGCGCGCTGCTGGTGGGCCTCGCCTACAACTACGTGGCGTACCTGGTGCCCAAGGCCGCGATCGGGGTGACCATGGGCATCATGGTGCTGGTGCTGCTCGTGCGCCCGACCGGGCTCTACGGAGCCGGCCGGTGAGCGCGGGTGCCCTCACCCCGGTGCAGGCCGCCCGCGCGGCGGCGCGCCGCGAGCGCTGGCGGGCGCCCACCCTCTACCTGCGCCTGGCGGTGGTCCTGGCGTGGGTGCTGCTCCCGACCGTGGGGCCGTCCTTCCAGGTGCTCGACCTGGCGGTGAAGATCGCGCTCTTCGGCACCCTCGCGGCGAGCTACGACGTGGTGATCGGCTACACCGGCATCGTCTCCTTCGGGCACGCGATGTTCTTCGGCTTCGGAGCCTACGCGGTGGCCCTCGCGGTGGGTCGCCTGGGCGCGCCCACCTACGACCATCTCCTGCTCGGGTTCCTGGCCGGTGTCGCGGTGTCCGCGGTGGTGGCGGTGGTGGTCGGGGCCTTCTCGCTGCGGGTCAAGGCGCTCTTCTTCGCGATGATCACCCTCGCCTTCGCCGAGTTCGCGCTCATCCTCGCGGTGCAGTGGGGCGCTCTGACCGGCGGGGAGGACGGGCTCTCTCCGAAGCTCCCCGGCGTCTTCGCGGCGGGCGCGTCGGGCCCCCTCGGACTGTCCGGCCGCCTCGTCACCTACTACACGCTGCTCGCGATGTGTCTCGGGCTCTTCCTGCTGATGAGCCGCGTCGTGCACTCCCCGCTCGGCCGGACGCTCCAGGCCATCCGCGACAACGAGCTGCGCGCGGAGGCCCTGGGTTACCGCACCTTCGTCTTCCAGCTCGTGGCCACGTCGTTCGGCAGCGTGGTCGCGACCGTGCTCGGGGGCGGCTACGTGATGTGGGTGCGCTACGTGAATCCGGAGTCGGCGCTCGGCATCCCGATCATGCTCGACGTGCTCCTGATGGTGATCATCGGGGGCATCGGGACGCTCCACGGAGGCATCGTGGGCGCCGCGATCCTCTTGACCGCCCGCACCCTGCTGCCGAACCTGCGCGGGCTGGGCGGCTCGCTGTTCGCGGGCTCGGAGATCCTGCAGCGCCTGTCTGATCGCTGGCTCCTCTACTTCGGGATCCTCTTCGTGCTGGTGGTCTTCTTCTTCCCGCGCGGCGTGCTGGGCACGCTGCGCGAAGCGGCGGCCCGACGGCGCGGGCCCGCGGCCCCGGGGACGTGAGCCGTTCTTTTGTCGCGCCTTTCGGGTATGCTGTGCCTGAAAATGCCCGCCCGGGATTACGACGCCATCGTGGTGGGGGCCAGCTTCGGGGGCCTCGCCGTCGCCCGCCAGCTCCGGGGTGAAGTGCTCCTCCTGGATCGGAACGAGGTCGGCACGGTGCAGACGTCCGCCTGCGGGACGCCGCTCTGGGTGCCCGAGACTCTCGGGGTCTCCGACAGCGTGCTGCAGGTCCACGACCGGCTCTTGATCCGGACCCCGACCCGCACCGTCCGGTACGATCTCTCCTCGGTGCCCTTCTGCACCTTCGACTACCGCGCCTTCTGCCAGGGACTGCTCGCCCAGTGCCGCGTGCGATTTTTGCGCACCTCGGTGTCAGGGATCCAGGACGGGGCGGTGGTGACCGGGGAAGGCCGCTTCACCGCGCCGGTGATCGTCGACTGCTCGGGCTGGCGCCGCGCGATCACCGGCGGCGCGGAGACGGAGCCCCGCTCGCGCCACCACTCCTTCGGCCTCGAGACCCACACCCCCCTGCAGGACGAGGGGCTGACCTTCCTGCTGGACCGCCGGCTCATCCCGCAGGGGCTCGGCTGGATCTTTCCGGTGGGCACCGGGAGCCTGATCGGTCTGGGGTCGTACGTGGGCCGCTCCAAGCTCAAGCCCGCGCTCGAGCGCTTACTGCGTGACCACGGGATGTCGGCGGGCTCGTACCACGGGACCTACTTTCCCAACCGGCTGCTCCGCCCCACCGTCGACCAGGTCTTCGCGGTCGGCGACGCGGCGGGCCAGTGCCTGCCGCTGACCGCGGAGGGCATCCGGCCCGCGCTCTACTTCGGCGGCGAGTGCGGCCGCATCGTGCAGCAGGTCCTCGACGGCGCGCTCCCGCTCGAGGCGGGGCTCGAGCGCTACCGCCGGCTGGTCGCCCGCTACCGCCGTCCGTACCGCGTGCTCCGGTTCGCGCAGGCGATGGCCGCCCACACTCCGACTCGCTGGTTCGCGATGGTCACCCAGGTCGCCGCGACGTGGCCCTTCCTGTCCGGCTGGTGGCCCCGCTACGGATGGTTCGGGCGACCCGATCCCTCCGGGGTGGCCGCGGCCACCTGAGGCCCGTACGGTGACGAGCGGGGCGTCAGGGCCGATGGCGCGTCACGGGGGCCAGGTGGGATGAGCGCCCGCACCCGGTGGGCGATCGTGGCCGGCGTGACCGGCCTCGTCGTGGCCTACTGCGTCTGGCTGGTCTGGACGAACGCGCCCGCCTACCAGTTCCTCGTCCGGCTCTACGTCGACAAGCACTTTCTCAAGCGCACCCTGCGGGAGTGGGGCGTGCTCGCCCCCGTCATCTTCATCCTGCTCCAGGCGCTGCAGGTCATCATCTCGCCGATCCCCGGCGAGGCCACCGGCATCCTCGGCGGCTACCTCTTCGGCCAGTGGTTGGGGCTGTTCTACTCGACCATCGGCCTCACCCTGGGCTCGGTGGTGGCCTTCTGGATCGGACGGTGGCTCGGCGCGCACTATGTGAAGAATCTGGTCAGCGCCGAGACGTGGAACCGGCTCGGGTTCATCGTGGAGGCCGAGGGGGCGGTGCTCTGCTTCATCATCTACCTGATCCCCGGCCTGCCGAAGGACATCGTCTGCTACCTCTTCGGGATCAGCCCGATGCCCCTCTGGGTCTTCGCCCTCGTCTCGGGTCTCGGCCGGATCCCGGGCACCTGGGTGCTCTCCGCCCAGGGGGCCCATACCGCGGCCGGTGACTACATGCAGGTGATCCTGGTCTCGGCCTTCGCGGTGGCGGCGGCCCTGCCGCTCTACTACTACCGCCATCGCATCGTGACCTGGTTCCACGGGCGGAGCGCGGCCCGGACGAACGGCGCCAACGGAGGGCTTGACAGGGAGAAGCCGGGCCCGTAGACTCGGCCCACTTTGCGCCTGGAGGGAATCGAGCCGGTGAGCACGATGGGAACGACGGCCAGCAGCCACGGAGCGTGGCGGTCGTATTTTTACTTTCCCACCGTTCGCCGCCTGGCTCCCATGAGCTGATCGCAAGGAGCCACGGGCGACGAACCAGCCCGTGGCGAGGAACCGATAGACGCCGCGGGCAACCGACCCGCGGCGTTTTTGTTTTCTACGGCGGCCAACCGACCGTCGTAAACGGGTGTCCGCGACCTGGGGGAGTGCGGGGGCCATTTCGGGGCCCCCGCGGCTGAAGAGCTTGAAGAAGTAAACGGCAGCGACGGGCACCACAAACGGAAGACGAGACGGAAAAGGGGGCGCACACATGATCATCGTGCTGAAGCCGGGATCGAGCGAGGCCGACATCGAGGACGTCTCACGACGGGTGCGGGAGCTCGGGTTCAAGACCCACCTCTCCACGGGTGCGGGAGCTCGGGTTCAAGACCCACCTCTCCCGCGGGGAGGTGCGCACCATCATCGGGATCGTCGGCGACGATCGGGCAAAGGAGCAGCTCCTCGCGCTGCAGTCGCTCGACTCGGTGGAGAACGTGGTGCGCATCCTCCAGCCCTTCAAGCTCGCGAGCCGGGAAGCCCATCCCGACAACACCCAGTTCAAGGTCCACGGGGTTCCGGTCGGCGGCGACCAGATCGTGGTGATGGCCGGGCCGTGCTCCGTCGAGTCGCAGCCCCAGCTCACCGCGGTGGCGGAGAGCGTCAAGGCCGCCGGCGCGCACGTGCTCCGGGGCGGCGCCTTCAAGCCGCGCACCTCGCCCTACGCCTTCCAGGGGCTCGAGGAGGAAGGCCTCACCCTGCTGCGGGCGGCGAGCAAGAGCACCGGCCTACCGGTGGTGACCGAGGTCATGGAGCCGGACAAGGTCGAAGTGGTGGCCGAGCACGCGGACATCCTGCAGATCGGGGCCCGCAACGTGCAGAACTTCTCCCTGCTCAAGCGGGTGGCCGAGTGCGGCAAGCCGGTCCTGCTCAAGCGCGGCATGTCGACCTCGATCCAGGAGTGGCTGCTCTCCGCCGAGTACGTGCTGGCGGGCGGGAACCCCAACGTGATCCTCTGCGAGCGGGGCATCCGCACCTTCGAGACCTCCACCCGCTACACCCTCGATCTCAACGCGATTCCGGTGGTGAAGAAGCTCTCGCACCTGCCGATCTTCGTCGACCCGAGCCACGGCACCGGGCACTGGGAGTACGTGTCGGCCATGGCCAAGGCCGGCCTCGCGGCCGGGGCCGACGGCCTCATCATCGAGGTGCACAACAACCCGGCCGAGGCCCTGTCCGACGGCCCACAGTCGCTCAAGCCGACCAAGTTCGCGCAGCTCATGGCCGAGCTCCGGCCGCTGGCCCAGGTGCTGGGGAGGACCCTATGATCATCGTGCTCAAGTCCGGGATCAACGACGCCGACGTGGACGAGGTGTGTCGTCGCATCACCGAGATGGGCTACGGGCCGCACGTGATCCGCGGCGAGTTCAAGACCATCGTCGCCGCGGTGGGGGAGGAGCGGGGCCGGCCCGACCTGCGTCTCCTCGAGGCGATGGAGACGGTCGAGTCGGTCATGCCGGTGCAGCAGCCGTTCAAGCTCGCCAGCCGCGAGGTGCGGCGCGACTCGACCGAGGTGCGCATCAACGGGGTCACGGTGGGCGGCCGCGACGTGGTGGTGATGGCGGGGCCCTGCTCGGTGGAGTCGCAGGCGCAGGTGCTCGAGGTGGCCGACGCGGTCAAGGGGTCGGGCGCCAAGGTCCTGCGGGGCGGCGCCTACAAGCCGCGCACCTCGCCCTACGCCTTCCAGGGGCTGAAGGAAGAGGGGTTGCGCTACCTGGCGGAGGCGCGCAAGCGCACCGGGCTGCCGGTGGTCACCGAGGTCCTCGAGACGGAGAGCGTGGAGGTGGTGGCGGAGTACTGCGACATCCTCCAGATCGGGGCGCGGAACATCCAGAACTTCACGCTGCTGCGCCGGGTGGGGGAGATCGGCAAGCCGGTGCTGCTCAAGCGCGGCATGGCCACCAGCATCCAGGAGTTCCTGCTCTCGGCCGAGTACATCCTCTCCGCCGGCAATCCGAACGTGATCCTCTGCGAGCGCGGCATCCGCACCTTCGAGACCGCCACCCGCTTCACGCTCGATCTCAACGCGGTGCCGGTGCTGAAGAAGCTCTGCCACCTCCCGGTCGTGGTGGATCCCTCGCACGGCACCGGGCACTGGGACCTGGTCGCCCCGATGGCGAAGGGGGCGGTGGCCTGCGGGGCCGACGGGCTGATCATCGAGGTGCATCCCCGGCCGGAGGAGGCGCTGTCGGACGGGCCCCAGTCGCTCAAGCCCTCGAAGTTCGCCCAGCTCATGCGCGAGCTGCGGCCGGTGGCCGAGGCGGTGGGGCGCGGGCTCTAGGCGGTCAGGCGACGGGGGCCGGCTCGCGCCGGGCCAGGTCGAGCGTCTCGCGGACGCGCTGGACCAGGGCCACCGGCGTGAACGGCTTTTGCAGAAATGCGGTGTCGGCGCCGAGGACGCCGTGGCGGATGACCGCGTCGTCGGTGTAGCCCGACATGTACAGCACGCTCAGGTCGGGGCGCAGCGGCCCCAGGCGCTCGGCGAGCTCGCGCCCGCTCATGCGCGGCATGACCACGTCGGTGAGCAGGAGATCGAGCGGGCCCAGGTGGCGCTCGCAGAGCAGCAGGGCCTCGGCGCCATTGCGCGCCTCGATCACGGTGTAGCCGCTGGATCGCAGGATGTCGCGGGCGAGCTCCCGCACGCCCTCCTCGTCCTCCACCAGCAGGATGGTCTCGGTGCCGCCGGCCGGCGCGGCGGAGCGGACCGCCCGGTCTGCGACCGGCGCCGCTGCGTCGACGCGCGGCAGGTAGATGCGGAAGGTGGTGCCGCGGCCGGGCTCGCTGTCGACCTCGATGTAGCCCCCGCTCTGCTTGACGATGCCGTAGACGGTGGCCAGCCCGAGCCCCGTCCCCTTGCCCTGCTCCTTGGTGGTGAAGAACGGCTCGAAGATGTGGCGCTGGTGCTCGCGGGAGATGCCCACGCCGCTGTCCGTCACCGCGAGCATCACGTGCGGGCCCGGGCGCGCGCCCATGTTGCGGCGCACGTACTCCGCGTCGAGGGCGACGTTCTCGGTCTCCACGATCAGGTGGCCGCCCTTGGGCATGGCGTCGCGCGCGTTGATCGCCAGGTTCATCACCACCTGCTCGATCTGCCCGCGGTCGGCCTTCACGTGGCCGAGGCCGGCCGCGTTGTTGGTCACGAGCGCGATGTCCTCGCCGATGAGCCGCGCGAGCATCTCCTTCATGTCGACGGTCACCGCCCCGAGGTCGAGGACGACCGCCTCGAGCACCTGCTTGCGGCTGAACGCGAGGAGCTGCTTGGTCAGCTCGGCGGCGCGGCCGGCGGTGCGCTGGATCAGCTCGATGCCGCGCCGGAGAGGATCCTCCGCCTTCAGCTGATGGAGCAGGATGTCGGTGCGCCCGAGGATGACGGTCAGGAGGTTGTTGAAGTCGTGCGCGACCCCGCCCGCGAGCCGGCCGATCGCGTCCATCTTCTGGGCCTGCTCGAGCTGACCCTGGGTGTGCTCCAGCTCTTCGTACGCCCGCCGGGACTCGTCGAGCAGGCGGCTGTTCTCGAGCGCGATCGCCGCGTGCGACGCGAACGCGCTGGCGATGGCGAGGTCCTCGGTGGAGAAGCCCTCCTCCCGGCGGGTCAGGAAGCTGAGCACGCCGACGACCCGGTCCCCGACCCGAGCCGGGACGGTCAGGAGGCCCTGGTAGCCGAGCCGCCGCATGGCCGCCGAGTGGTCGGGCAGCATGCTGGGATGGCTGGCCGGGTCGCGCAGGAGCAGCGGGCGGCCGGTGGCCGCGACCTGTCCGGCCAGGCTCTCGCCGATCTTCAGCCGGGGCCGCACCGGCATGTCGGAGCCCACGTCGAGCGTGCCCGCCACCACGAGCTCGTCTCCGTCCACGAGCCGGAAGCCCACCCAGTCGGTCTTCACGATGCGCCCGCACGCCTCCGCGATCCGCCCCAGGAGAGAGTCGAGCGGCTGCATCCGGGACAGATCGCCGCTGATCTCGACCAGGCTCTCGAGCCGGGTCTGCCGCGTATGGGCCTCGTGCAGCGCCTGCTCGAGGCTGGCCGCCATCGAGTTGAAGGCGCGGACGGTGGGCCGCATCTCGCTCAGCTTGGTCTCCGGCATGCGCGCGGTCAGGTCGCCGTGCCCGAGGCGCGTCGCACTCTCGGCTAGGGCCCGCACCGGGCGCAGGCCCACCACCAGGATCACGTGGGTGAGGCCGAGCAGGGTGACCAGGAGCACCCCGGTCACCGCGATCATGGTGCGGACCTCGGTCCACAGCTCGTTCTCGAGGCTCTCCACCGACGGGGTCACCGCCAGCACCCCGTAGGTCACCGGGGTCGCGGAGATCACGACCCGGTGCTCCGCGAGCGTCACCGGCACGAGCTGCTTCAGCCAGCGCGGGGCGTCGGACCGACGGACCTTCTGGGGGGACGCGTCGAAGATGACCCGGCGGCCGTCGCTCTCGTAGAGGCGGATCTGGCTCCACACCGACTCGGTGTTGAGATTGCGCACGGTCTGCTCGGCGCGCGCGAGATCGCCCACCACCAGGGAATCGAGCAGCAGCGGGCCCGCCGCGGCGGCGAGCCGCTCGGTCTGCTCGGCGAGGCGCACCTGGGCCGCGGTGCTGCGCTCACGCAGGTTGACCGCGAGGCCGCCCAGGGTGACGCTGACGATGGCCACCGAGCTGAGTCCGAGGAGGAGGGTCCGGAGGCTGTTCCTCACTGGCCGATCAAGCGGTAGATGCGGCGCACGCCCTCGTAGTCGCGATCGGTCGCCGGCTCGAAGCCCTTGGACTTGGTCTGGATCAGGATCGGCGCCGCGGCCGGATCGGCGGCCATGCCGAGCAGCGCGCGCCGCACCCGCTCGACGGTGGCGGCGGGCACCCGGGGATGGGCGATGACCGCGAGGTCCGGGAATCCCTCCGAGACGTAGATCTCGCGGAACTCCACGTGCTCGCGCTCGGCGTACTGGGCGAGGAAGCGCGAGTTGACCGCGGCCGCCTCGACCCGCTTGGCCTTGAGCTGCGCGAGCGTGCCTTCCTGATTGCCGCCGAAGACCTCCTCGACCTGGACTCCCGCGCGCTTGAGCGCGACGAGTGGCACCGCGTAGGCCGCGAACGCGTCGGAGGAGGGGAAGGACACGCGCTTGCCGCCGAGCTGGTGCAGGTGGTGGATGGAGCTGTCGGCGGGCACCGCGATCACCGCGCGGATGGGCTCGCCGGCCCAGCGCGCGAGGACCTTGAACGGCACCGCGTCGAAGTCGGACTGGAAGTTGTGGTTGGTGAACACGAAGTCGAAATCGCCCCGCGCCATCATCGCGTCCGTCTCCTGGACGGTGCGGCCCATCCGGAGCTGCAGCGGGATGCCGGCGGCCGTGCTCAAGTAGTGCAGGATCGGATTCCATCGCTCCGCGGTGAGGGCCGGGCTCTGCTGATTGAGCACGCCGAAGGCGAGCGCGGCCGACTGGCCATGAGCGGGCCCGGCCGCGAGGAGCAGGCCGGTGAAGGCGACGAGGACTTTCGTCAGGGTTCCCATGATGTTGGACGCCAAGTGCTTTCCAGTGCCGTGCCAAGTGTCGCCAGGATGCAAGTACCTGAAATAGCGGGCAAAGATTGCGGGACACCGTAGGCGTAGGCTCCCGAGGGCCCCTCGGTGTCACCAGACGGACACATTTCGTCAGAAGAGCCGTGAGACCGAGGGGTTCGGGGCCACCCGGCGATGGCTGGGATGGCGTGCCATAATTGCTCCTGTGAAGCGCCTGCCACGGTGGATCCGGACCAGGCTTCCGCGGGATCGGGCGAAGCGTACCCTGATCCTCGCCATCGTCACGTCGGCCCTCTTTCACCTGCTCTTCTTCCTGCCGTTCATGACGATTCCGGGCTTCCTGCAGTCCCCCACCTACGTCAAGCGCGGTGAGCCCCTGCTCGTCGACATCGCGCCCGAGAGGCCGGACGAGAAAGCGCCGCGCGGCAATCCATCGCAGCCGGTGGCTCCACCCGAATCGCGGGAGCAACCATCGCCCCCCGCCGCCAAGGCGCCGGCTCCGCGCGCGCCCGCTCCGCGCCCGACGCCGCCGTCGCCACCGCGGGTCGCGCGCACCGAGCCGCCCGCGCCGGAGCCGATGGTGAAGACGACGGAGCCCAGCCGGGCCGCGCCCGAAACCCCGCCATCGCAAGCGGCGCCCAGCGAGTCCGCGACGGCCCCGAGCCAGTCGCCGCAGGTCGCGGTCGCCCGGCCGCCGACCAGCATCTGGCGCCAGCCGGGCGGGGGAGGCGGGGTCCAGGGCGGCGGGCGTGGCGGCGTCGAAGGACAACCGATCCCGCTCGACACGCCGGAGCCGAAGTTCCAGGACTACTTCAACAAGGTCCGCGAGCGGATCAAGGCGAACTGGGTGTACCCGCGCCAGGCCGGCGAGCGGAACATCGAGGGCGAGCTGCTCATCGAGTTCCACATCGCCAAGGACGGGCGGCTCGAGTACATCGAGCTGCTCGACTCTTCCGGGACCCGGATCCTCGACGATGCGGCGCTGACCGCGGTGAAGCTGGCGCAGCCGTTCCCCCCGGTCCCCGACGACATCGCCAAGCACACGCTCGCGATCAACGGCCAGTTCCGGTACCAGATCGTGAGCGGTCTCGTGAACCAGTTCCTCCGGTAGACGATCCTGCGCTTTCGCTCGCTCGCCGGATGGCTCCTCCTGCTGCCGATCGTCGCCGGGTGCGCCGAGACGCGCTGCGCGGACCGGCCGCCGGTGCGCGTGCAGCTCCTCTCGGTGAACGACGTCTACGTGCTCGAGCCGGTCGCGGGCCGGGGCGGCCTCGCGCGCGTGGCCACGCTCGTCCGGGGCCTCGAGCGCGAGACCCCGAACACGCTCTTCGCGCTGGCGGGTGACACCCTGTCGCCGTCGCTGCTCTCGACCCTGCGCCGCGGGGCGCAGATGATCGAGGGTTGGAACGCGCTCGGGCTCGGCGTCGCCGCCTTCGGCAACCACGAGTTCGATTTCGGTCCCGCGGTGCTGGCCGAGCGCGTTGGCGAGTCGCGCTTCCCATGGCTCGCCACCAACGTCCTCGACCGCGCAAGCGGCCGGCCGCTGGAAGGGGCGCGCCCCTGGCTCCGTCGCGACTTCGACGGGGCGCGGGTGGGAGTGATCGGCCTCACCACTCCCGACGCGGCCCGGACCTCGAACGGCGGGCCCGGGGTGCGCTTCGACGATCCGCTGGAGGCGGCGCGCGGCGCGCTCGCCGCCCTCGGGGCGGTGGACCTGGCCGTGGCGGTGACCCACCTCCCGCTCGCGCAGGACCGCGCGCTGGTCGCGGCGCTCCCGATCGACGCGGTCCTGGGCGGGCACGATCACGATCCGATGCTCGTCGAGGAGGGCCGCGCGGTCATCGTCAAGGCGGGCTCGGACGCGGTCAACGTCGGCCAGGTCGTGTACGAGCTGCGCTGCGGCGCGGTGCTCAGCCGGCGCCAGCGCCTGATCCCGGTCGACGAGCGGCTCGCCGAGGCCCCGGACGTGGCCGATCTCGTGCGCGGTCAGGCCGCGCTGCTCGCCCGGGAGCTCGACACCACGGTGGGCCGCACCGCCGTCCCGCTCGACGCGCGGGAGAGCCTCGTCCGCCGGGAGGAGACGCCGCTCGGCCGATTCTTCGCGGAGCTGATGCGGGAGCGGGTCGGGGCCCAGGTGGCGCTGCTCAACAGCGGCGCCATCCGGGGCAATCGGGTGATTCCGGCCGGGCCGATCACCAAGCGCGACATCCGGGGGCTGCTGCCCTTCACCAACACCGTGGTCCTGCTGGAGCTGACGGGAGAGGCCCTCCGGGCCGCGCTCGAGCGCTCGGTGGACGAGCTGCCGCGGCCCACCGGCCATTTCCTCCAGACCTCCGGGCTGGCGTTCCCCGTCGACCTGGCGCAGCCTGCCGGCCGCCGGGTCGGCGCGATCACGGTGGGCGGCCGCCCGCTCGATCCGGGGGGCCGGTACCGGATCGCCACCCTCGACTACCTCGCCCGCGGCCAGGACGGCTACCCGATGCTGGCCGCCGGCCGGGTGCTGCTGGGCCCGGAGGACGGCCCCGGCCTCATCGAGACGATCCTGGACGGGCTCGTCGCGGGCCGCTCCCCTTGACGGGGATTGGGGGCTCCGGTAGTGTATTCAATGCTTTCGGGAACCTAGGCTCGTAGCTCAGTGGGAGAGCGCTACCTTGACACGGTAGAGGTCGGCGGTTCGAAACCGCCCGAGCCTACCAATTCCTGATGTGGAGTGAGTCGGCTACCTGGGGGTGCGCATCGTTTGCCGGTCGAGCGTGAGTTGAGCGAGGGAGTTGCGAGCATCACCGGGCGCAGCCCTGTGATGCTTTGTTGTTTTCTGAGACAGGGAGAACATGGCGGACGCTGAAGAGGCCCGACACCTGAACCTGGCGGGGGAGTTCGACTGCGACCCCGAGCCCTTGCCCACGCTCCGCCACTCCACCTCGCACGTGATGGCGCAGGCGGTGAAGCGGCTCTTTCCCCAGGTGAAGGTCGCCATCGGCCCCGCGATCGAGGACGGCTTCTACTACGACTTCCTCAAGGCGGAGCCGTTCACGCCCGAGGACCTCGCGCGCATCCAGGACACCATGCGCGAGATCGTCAAGGCCGACTACCCGTTCACGCGTGAGGAGATGTCGCGGGACCGGGCCATCGCGTTCTTCGAGGAGCGGGGCGAGCCGTTCAAGGTGGAGATCCTGCGGGGGCTCTCGGTGCCCACCGTCTCGATCTACCGCCAGGGCGACTTCCTCGACCTCTGCCGCGGCCCGCACGTGGCCTCGACCGGCCAGCTCAAGGCCTTCAAGCTCCTCTCGGCCTCCGGCGCCTACTGGCGCGGCGACGAGAAGAACCCGATGCTGCAGCGGATCTACGGGACCGCCTGGCTCACCCAGGAGGAGCTCGACAAGCACCTCTGGCGGCTCGAGGAAGCGAAGAAGCGCGACCACCGCAAGCTCGGGCGGGAGCTCGACCTGTTCGACTTCTACGACATCGCCCCCGGCGCGCCGTTCTGGCTGCCGGGCGGGATGGTGCTGGTGCGCGAGCTGGAGAAGTACGCGCGCGAGTCGCTCGACGCGCGCGGCTACCAGGAGATCGCGACCCCGCTGCTCGTCAACAAGAAGCTCTGGGAGCAGTCCGGGCACTGGGAGCACTACCAGGAGAACATGTTCAAGTTCGACGTGGAGGGCGACGTCTTCAGCCTGAAGCCGATGAACTGCCCGGAGTCGGCGTACGTGTACAAGCGCGCGCTGCGCTCCTACCGCGACCTCCCGATCCGCTACTCGGAGATGGGCCGCTGCCACCGCAACGAGCGGTCGGGCGCGCTCTCCGGCCTCGTGCGGGTGCGCCAGTTCACCCAGGACGACGCGCACCTCTACCTCCGCCCGGAGCAGCTCCAGGCCGAGATCACCGACCTGATCGACCTGGTGCGCGAGTGGTACGGCACCTTCACGCTGCAGCCCTCGTACCGGCTCGCCACCCGCCCGCCCGACAAGCTCGGCAGCGAGCAGCAGTGGGACCAGGCGGAGGACGCGCTCCACCAGGCGCTGCGCGCGAACTCGCTCCCCTACGACCTCGACAAGGGGGGCGGGGCCTTCTACGGGCCCAAGATCGACATCGACGTGGAGGACGCGCTCGGCCGCCAGTGGCAGCTCGCCACCATCCAGGTCGATCTCACGATGCTGCCCGAGCGCATGCAGTGCGAGTACATCGACACCGACGGCCAGGCCAAGCGCCCGGTGGTGATCCACCGCGCGATCTTCGGGTCCTACGAGCGGTTCGTGGCGATCCTCACCGAGCACTTCGCGGGGGTGTTCCCGACGTGGCTCGCCCCGGTGCAGGCGCGAGTCCTCCCGATCAGCGAGAAGCACGGCGAGTACGGCCGCAAGGTGTTCGCGGCGCTGCGGGCCGCGCGCATCCGCGCCGAGCTCGACGACCGCAACGAGAAGCTGGGCTATCGCATCCGCGACGCCCAGATCCGCAAGGTGCCCTACATGCTGGTCGTGGGGGAGCGGGAGGCCCAGAGCGGCGCCGCGAGCCTGCGCCGACGGACGGGCGAGGACCTGGGCGCGGTGCCGGTGGAGCGCATCGTGGCCGAGCTCGTCGCCGAGATCTCTAGCCGTTCCGCCACCCTCACCGTGGGCCGCGCCGGCTGAGCCGGCCCCAGAACCGAAGGAGCGCGCGCCATCCAGTCAAAAGACATCCGGATCAATGAAGGCATTCGGGTGAGGGAAGTGCGAGTGGTGAGCGCCGACGGTGAGCAGCTCGGGATCCTGCCGATCCAGCAGGCCCTGGATCTCGCGCGCCAGCGAGACATGGACCTGGTGGAGGTGGCGGCGGAGGCGCAGCCGCCGGTCTGCCGGATCATGGACTTCGGCAAGTTCAAGTACATGCAGGCGCGGCGGCAGAAGGACGCGCGCAAGAAGCAGACGATCATCCAGGTGAAAGAGGTCAAGCTGGGGCCCAAGACCGACACCCACGACTTCGACTTCAAGGCCAAGCACGTGCGGCGCTTCCTGGAAGAGGGCAACAAGGCCAAGGTCACGGTACGCTTCAAGGGGCGCGAGATGGCGCACACCGAGCTCGGGTGGAAGATGCTCAACAAGATGGTGGAGGGCATGCAAGACATCGCGGTCATCGAGAACCACCCCCGGATGGAAGGCCGCATGCTCAGCATGATCCTCTCGCCGAAACCCCACTAGAAGGGACGACGTATGCCGAAGATGAAGACCAAGCGGGCGGCGGCCAAGCGGTTCAAGGCGACCGCCTCCGGCAAGCTCAAGCGGAGCAGCGGATGGAAGAGGCACAAGCTCGAGGGCAAGAGCCCCAAGCGGAAGCGCCACCTCCGGAAGCCCCAGATGATCTCCGAGGCGGACCAGCCCCGCCTGAAGAGACTGGTTCCGTACCTCTAACAACAGGGAGTCAGTCATGCCACGGGCAAAAGGTGGGGCCAAGACCCGCCAGCGCAGGAAGAAGATTCTCAAGCAGGCGAAGGGGTATTTCGGCGGGCGGCGCAAGCTCTACCGCCCGGCCGCGGAGACGGTGCTCCGCGCGGGCGCCTTCGCCTATCGAGGGCGCAAGCAGAAGAAGCGCCGGGCGCGCTCGCTGTGGATTATCCGGGTGAACGCGGCCTGCCGTCAGGTGGGGCTCTCGTACTCCACCTTCATCGCCGGGCTCAAGAAGGCGGGTATCGCGCTGGACCGGAAGATCCTCGCCGAGCTCGCGGTGTCCGATCCGACGGCCTTCGCCAAGCTGGCCGAGACGGCTCGCGCCCAGCGCGCCTGAGCGTGGCGGGGGACCCGCGGGTCCAGGAGGTCCTCGAGCGGGCCCTGGCGGAGGTCGCCGGGGCCCGCTCCACGTCCGACCTCGAGCAGGTGCGCGTCCGCATGCTGGGGCGCGCCGGCCAGCTCACCACTCTGCTCCGCTCCCTCGGGGCCATCCCGGCCGCGGAGCGGCCCAAGGTGGGCGAGCAGACCAACCGGGCCAAGGCCGAGGTCGAGGCCGCGATCGCCGCGCGCCTCGAGGGCCTGAAGGTGGAGGAGCACCGCCGCACCCTCGCGGCCGATCGCCCCGACCTCACCCTGCCCGGGCGCCGTCCGCTGCCTGGCCCGGTCCATCCGCTCACCCGGGTGACCGAGGAGATCATCGAGGTCTTCGAGGGGCTCGGGTTCTCGGTCGCGGAGGGCCCCGAGGTCGAGTCGGACTACTACAACTTCGCGGCACTGAACTTCCCGGCCGACCATCCCGCGCGTGACATGCAGGACACGTTTCACCTGTCGGCGGACACGCTCCTGCGCACCCACACCTCGCCGGTGCAGATCCGCACCATGAAGGCGCAGCGACCGCCGGTGCGGATCATCTGCCTCGGCAAGGTCTACCGGCGCGACATCCTCGACGCGACCCACTCGCCGATGTTCCACCAGGTGGAGGGGCTCGCGGTCGACACGCACATCACGATGGCCGACCTGAAGGCCACGCTCCAGCTCTTCGCGCGCGAGATGTTCGGGGCGAAGTCCACCGTGCGCTTCCGCCCGTCGTTCTTCCCGTTCACCGAGCCGTCCGCCGAGGTCGACGTGCGCTGCTTCAAGTGCGGCGGCGACGGGTGCCGGTTCTGCAAGGAGTCGGGCTGGCTCGAGATCCTGGGCTCGGGCATGGTCCACCCGAACGTGCTGCGCAACGTGGGCTACGACCCGGAGGAGGTCACCGGCTGGGCCTTCGGGATGGGGATCGATCGCGTGGCCCT
>WNFK01209387.1_pt1 | contig 34980 bp, 41 predicted proteins | sample 5400281 | NCBI WGS metagenome assembly WNFK01 (sample SAMN13153350, study PRJNA577476) | soil metagenome | isolation source: 20 cm soil on Douglas fir-dominated hillslope | place: USA:California | collected 2013-09-17
TCAGACGCGGTCTTTGAGGACCCAGGAGGCCCCGGGCTCCCGCCCCCCTTCACCCGGCTCAGCCTAGTGCTGGCCGCACCCTGAAAGATACAAGGAGGCCTTCACGATGATGCGCGCGGGACTGGCGGGCTGGCCGCTCTGGATCTCGGTCGGCGTCCACGTGGCCGGCCTCGCCACCACCTCGTCGGTGGTCGCCCTCGCGCGCCACCAGCCCGAGCGCGTGCTCGTGCCCGTGGAGATGGTGCGGGTCGAGCCGCCGCCACCCGAACCGCCCAGGCCGCCGCGGGTGATCCCTCGGCTGAGCCCGGTGGCGCGATCGACCCCGATCACCCAGACCCTGATGCAGCCGGACCCAACGCCGCAGCCCGTCCGGCCCGAGCCCGTACCGACCGCCCCCGACCGCCGCTACATGGCCTCGGCCAACGTCCCCGGTCCCACGCTGGCGATCCCGGGCGACGCCGGCGCGGGCGGGTTACTTCTCCCCGCACCCGAGATCCCCGGCGCGGCGCCGGGCGCGCGCGTGGGCGCCGGCGTGGCGCGCGGCACCGGCGAGGGCGTCACCTCGTTCGCCCGCCCGCTGGGCGGGTACCAGACCACCCCTCACTACCCGGAGAGCGCGCGACGCGAAGGTGCCGAGGGCGTCGTGACGCTCCGATTCGAAGTGCTCACGAGCGGAAAGGTCGGCACGATCCAGGTCCAGCGCTCAGCCGGGCGCCCCGACCTGGACCGAGCCGCCGTGGAGGCCGTCAAGACATGGCGGTTCGAACCCGCTCGTCGAGGAAAGGAGGCCGTCGCCGTATGGGTCATCTTACCGGTTCGCTTCGAGCTGAACGCCCGCTGAGCCGCCGCCCCCTCGGTCACCGCTGGACCGCGATCGGGCTGGCCTTCTGCGCCATCGCCGGCGCCGGAACCACCGTCGCGGCCCAAGGCATCTGGGACGATCCCGCCTTCGCGCTCTACCGCCAGGCCGTCGAGGCCATGGACCGCAAGGACTACGCGAAGGCGAGCGAGCTGTCCGGCCAGGCCATCGCGCAGCAACCCACGCACGTGCTCGCTCACTACCTGCGGGGGCAGGCCGCGATGTTCCAGTCGCGGTGGGACGAGGCGGCGGCCGCGTTCGGGAAGGCGGCCGAGCTCTACCCGGGCTCGTTCGCGGCCCAGCGCGACCTGGGCGGCGCCAACGAGCAGCTCAATCGGGTTGACGACGCGGCGCGCGCCTACGAGGCGGCCCTTGCGCTCCGCGACCAGGACGACCTGCGGGCGCGCCTGGCCTTCATGCTACTGAAGGCGGGCCAGCAGCCGCGCGCGCTCACCCACCTGCAGGCGCTCGCCGACCGCGACACCAAGACCCCGGAGGTCTGGAGCACGCTCGGGCGCCTCGCCTACGAGAAGAACGACCTCCCGGGCGCCGAGAAGGCCTTCACGCGCGCGGCCACGCTCCGCGACGACGGGCGCGCATGGTTCAACGTGGGCGTCGTGCGCACGCGCCTCAACGATCTGCCGGGGGCGCTCCAGGCCTACGAGAAGGCCGCCCAGCACAGCGAGACGCGCGAGCCGGCCCAGAAGGAAGTGGCGAAGGTGCGTGAGGCCATGAAGGGCCCGAGCACCGGCACCGCGCCCGATCGCGCCATGCCGGGCAGCACGCCGGGCCAGCCGGTCCCGACCCGCCGCTACTAGCGCGATCATGTCGCTGCGCACGCTGCTCTTCTGGCTGCACCTGCTGGTCGGGGTGACCGCGGGCGCGATCATCCTGTTCATGTCGGCCACCGGCGTGATCCTGGCCTTCGAGCCCCAGATCACCGACTGGCTCGAGCGGGATCGCCGGATCGTCACCCCGCCGCCCGCCGCGCGCCCACTCTCTGCGGAGGCGATCCTGGCCAGGGCGCGCGAGGCCCGGCCGGACGTGCGCCCCACCGCGCTCACGCTGCGCTCCGACCCGACCGCCTCGGCGGTGGTGAGCTTCGGCCGCGAGGGCGGCGCGCTCTTCGTGGATCAATACCGTGGGGTGGTGCTGGGTGGCCTCTCGCCGGTGCACGATGCGCTGCATGAGGTGGTCGAGTGGCATCGCTGGCTCGGGTCGCGCGAGACCCTCCGGCCCGTGACCGGCGCCGCCAACCTTGGCTTCCTCGGCCTCGTGGTGCTCGGCGTCTCCCTCTGGTGGCCGCGCCGGTGGACGCGCGAGGCGGTGCGCGCGGTCATCCTGTTCCGGCCCGGCCTGGGCGGCCGCGCGCGCGACTTCAACTGGCACAACGTGATCGGCATCTGGTGCGCGCCCGTGCTCCTGATCCTGACGCTCACCGGCACGATCATGTCCTACCAGTGGGCCAACAATCTCCTGTACACGCTCACCGGCAACGAGCCCCCGCCCCCCGCGCCCGCCCCGGGCGCCGCCACCCCGCCGCGTGAAGGCCAACGGCGCTCGCGCGCGGCGGAGACCGGGCGCGCGGCGGTGGAGCTCGACGCGCTCTGGGCGCGCGCCGAGCGCCAGGTCCAGGGCTGGGTCGCCATCAACGCCCGGCTGGCGCAGCGGCCCGATGGGCCGGTGACCTTCTTCATCCAGGAGCCGGTCGGCTGGCATCCCTCGCCGCGCTCACAGCTCGTGCTCGATGCGGTCACCGCGGACGTCGTCAAGTGGGAGCCCTTCGCGGGACAGAACATGGGCATGCGGCTGCGGGCCTGGGTGCGCCCGCTCCACACCGGCGCGGCGGCCGGGCTGGTGGGCCAGACCATCGCGTCCCTCGCCTCCGCCGGCGGGACCGTGCTCGTCTGGACGGGGGTCGCGCTGGCCTGGCGCCGCTTCCGCGGCTGGCGCGGCCGGGCTGGATTGCCGGAGGCGATCCTGGCTCCCGAGAGCCGCCGAGAAGTGTCAGCAGACTGACACACCCTGCCCAGGGTGGCCGTGGCAGTTCGGCGTTCCATCCAGGTATTCCAACATCTTAGGCTGAATCTCCACTGGCAATCCGCTTGCACACTCTCGCCCTCGTCCGGGCGCGCCCGGATAGACCGAGAGGAGGCAGGCAATGGGTGGGGTGACTGTCGCGAAGCGGCTGGAGCGCCTGGTCCGGTTCGTCCCTGGCATCCCGGGCTACCAGGACCGGGAGACGGCGCGGGCCACTGACAAGCAGGTCCGGATGCGGCTCGTCGGCGAGCTGCAGCGGCTCATCCACGGCCTCGAGGAGGACAAGGAGCGCATCGCCGGCTCCGGGTACCTCTCCTCGCTGCCGCGCCTCGACCGGCTCGCGGGACGCCTCGAGCGCCTGGGGCGCACCGTGGAGTTCGCGGCCCGCGGCTACTCGGGCCTCTTCGACCTCCACACGGTGGACGGCGACACGCTGGCCCAGCTCTACGCCTTCGACCTCGGGCTCTTCGACGCGCTGAGCGCGGTGCGGGCCAAGGCGGAAGCGGTGCGCGCCGCGCTCACCGATCCGGAGGCCCTTCGGACCGCGGCCGAGCACATGCGCGAAGCGCTGGACGACTTCGCGGAGCTCTTCGACCAGCGTCGGCGCATCGTCGACGCGGACTAGGACGGACCAACGCCATGTCACCGATCATGATGGAAGTCATCGAGTGGTTCGATCAGACCGGCACCGGCATCGTCCAGCGCTACCCGGAGGGCGGCTCGGGCGACATCAAGATGGGCGCCCAGCTCATCGTGCGCGAGAACCAGGCCGCGGTGTTCTTCCGCGACGGCCAGGGGCTCGACGTGTTCGGGCCCGGCCGCCACACCCTCTCCACCCAGAACCTGCCGATCCTGACCCGGCTGCTCTCGCTGCCCTGGGGCTTCCAGAGCCCGTTCCGCGCCGAGGTCTACTTCGTCAACCTGAAAGTCTTCACCAACATGCGCTGGGGCACGCGCGATCCGGTGGCTTTCAAGGACACCCAGCTCGGCCTGATCCGCCTGCGCGCCTTCGGCAGCTTCACGATGCGGGTCACCAAGCCGCTCCTCTTCGTCAACAGCCTGGTCGGCACGCAGGGCAGCTACACCACGGATCAGATCGAGGACTATCTCCGCGAAGTCATCGTGGCCCGGCTGAACGACTTCCTCGGCGAGACCGTGCAGAGCCTGATCGAGCTGCCGCGGCAGTACGACGAGATGGCGGTGGCCCTCAAGACCCGGTTGGCCGACGAGTTCCGGAAGTACGGCACCGAGATGGTGGACTTCTACATCAACCGGATCACCCCGCCCGAGGACGTGGAGCGGATGATCGACGAGCGCTCGAGCATGGGCGCGGTCGGCGATCTCGATCGCTTCCTCAAGTTCAAGGCGGCCAAGGCGATGGGCGACGCCGCGCAGGGCCACGGGACGGACGGCGGCGCCGCCGGCGGCGTCGGCGTGGGCGTCGGCGCGGGCCTCGGCATGATGATGCCGGGCATGCTCGCGAAGAGCCTCGGGACGGCTCCGGCGGGCGCGGCGACGTCGACGGTGAGCTGCCCGGGCTGCCAGTCCGCGGTCGCGGCGGACAGCCGCTTTTGCCCGCGCTGCGGCCACCAGATCGCGACGGCCCCGCGGTGCGCGCGCTGCCAGGCCGAGCTGACGGCCGGCGCGCGCTTCTGCTCGACCTGCGGTCAGGCGGTGCCCGGCGCCTAGCGCCGGCGCACCACGCCGCCGCTTCTCCTCGACGACGTCGTCATGAGCCAGATCGTCGTCTCGACCGAGTGCCCCACCTGCAGCGGCCCCCTCGATTTCTCCGAGGGGACCAACGCCATCCGCTGCCCGAGCTGCGGGTCCACGCTGCTCGTCACCGGCCGCAAGCAGGTCCTGAGCTACTGGGTCCATCCGAAGGTCAAGGCCGAGGTCGCGGGCGCCGTCGCCCGCACCGGCCGCCTCGAGGCGCGCGTGGCGGGCGCCCGGCTCTTCTTCGTGCCCTTCTATCGCCTGACCGGCCACGACTTCCAGTGGCAGGACGTACCGCCCAAGCCCGAGCCGGAGAGCCCGGCGTTCCCCACCGTGGGCGAGAGCCTGGGCGGCCGCGAGTCCGGCCGGCCCGAGATCGAGATCCCCATCGGCTCGATGCTGGGCTGGGGCGCCGACGTCCTGCTCGGGCGCAAGGCCGGCGACGCCGTGCGCGATCTGCTGGGCGAGGCCCCGAAGCCGGAGCGCCCGCTCGACCTGGCGGTGCTCACCGCGATGCGCACCGCGCCCGCGCGCTCCGGCCCGGACGGGCAGGTCCAGTTCCTCGATCGCTACGTGGAGAAGACCTTCCCGGCCGCGGACGTGGCCGCCCTCGGGGTGGCCTCGCTCGGCGTGCGTGCCCAGGTCCTCCGCGTGGCACTCTTCGAGCGCTCCGCCCTGGCCGCGCTCGGGACCATCGTCGCGCCGCAGCTCGCGGCGGAGCGCGCGATGGAGCAGGGCCTCGCGGCGCGCGGCTTCGAGCACGTGGTCTACCGGCAGGTCCTCGGGCGCATCCTGAGCGTGCTCTACTTCCCGTTCTGGGTGGTCGAGCTCGCGCAGGACGGGGAGCGCTGGCTCACCGTGGTGGACGCGGTGGCCGAGAGCGTGGTGCAGCCGCGCGCGCCGCTGTCGCTCCGCGACGCCCTGGAGCACCCCGCGACCGACGAGCCACGGACGGTGGGGCTCCGCCCGCTCGTCTGCCCTAACTGCGGCTGGGCTCTCCCCGTCGAGGCCGACGACGTCATCTTCTTCTGCGGCTCCTGCCACCGGGCCTGGCAGATCCACGGCGTCGAGCTGACCGACATGCCGCACGAGATCGCCGACATGCGGCCCGACGGGGCGAATCCCGGTCCGGCGGCCGGCACGGTCTACCTGCCGTTCTGGCAGCTCGACCCCGCGGGCGCGAGCCCGGCCGCGCGCGCCTGGGCGCCCGCCTTCCGCTACCGGCGACTCAAGGCGCTGCACGACCTGGCCGCGCGGCTGACCGCGAAGCCTCCCGCCTACCGGCCCTGGACCGGCGAACGGCCCGCCGCGCACGGGTGCTTCTACGACGCCGAGGACGCGGCGCTGCTGGCGCGCTTCGCGGCGGCGGGCCTGCGCCGAGCGCCCCGCGACGTGAAGGCGGCCGCGGAGGCCGAGCCCGCGTTCACCGGCGCCCGCCTCACGTGGCTTCCATTCCGGCGCGAGTCCCAGTCGCTCCTCGATCCCTCCACCGGGCTCGCGCTCCAGGAGGCACTCCTTGGCTAGACGATCCGCGCAACCCCAGCAGTCAGGAAACACCACCGGGAGCACGACACGCTCCCCACGCATCGGGCGCCTCGTACGCGTCACGCTGCTCGTCGTGCTCGCCGCGGCGGTCTCCGTGGTGGGCTATCACGCGCTCCGCTTCGTCCGCTCGTGCACCACCCTCGACGGCGCGCGCGAGGCGATCGAGACCCACGTGAGGGGCAGGCAGGTGCGGCGGATGGCGCGGGTGCTGAAGACCGCCGATCGCGAGATCCTGGCCGCGCGCACCGCGGTGCGGGTGACCGCGCTGACCTGCGGCCCGAGCCTGCTGGGCGGGATGACCTGCCGCGCGCGCTACGTGGTCAACGGCCAGAGCGTGGGAATGGAAGCCGCCGACCACTACTTCCGGGTCGACTATGCCCTGCTGGCCGGGTGGCAGGCGACGAGCGTGGCCGAGACGTCCGGGCTGCGCTACTCGCTGACGCCCTGCCGCTGCTCGTGGACCGCCGACGGGCGGTAGCCGTGATCGCGGGCCGCCCGGGGCCGCGGATGCCCACGGGCCTCGCGCCGCGCGGGCGCCCGTCCCGCCAGCTTGCGCGCCCAGTCCCCCGCGCCCTTCCGTGAGCCGATGAGCGGAAACACCTCCCGCACCAGCCCCTCGTACTCCTCGACGGTACGCCGGTAGATGTCGAGCCCCGGTACCAAGTGGAGATCGACCGTGCTGGGCGGCGCGGCCGGCGGCAGGATCGAGACGTGGACGGCCTGGAAGCACGAGCGGCCGAGCTCGGGCCGGTCGGTCACCAGGATCTCGTAGAGCTCGGGCCACTGCAGCGCGACCTCGGGCGAGCGCGGGGGTGTTTCGCGGCCGAGATACTCGTCGAGGTCGGCGCAGTACTTCACCTCGACGGCGAGCAGCAGGTACGACCGGTGGCCAAGGCTCGGCTCGTCGAGCGCCTTCCAGACCACGAAGTCGGGCACGCTCTGCCCCGTGCGCATGAGCGCGGACACCTGGGTCTCGCGGGCCACCCGCGCCACCATGTACTGCGCGCGCTTGAAGATCCCCTCGACCAGCGCCTCCGCCATCCGGCCCTTGAGCAGATTGATGTCGTCCATGGCTCAGCGCTGGGTGTCCGAGATCCGGGTGGCCAGGGCCCGCAACCGGTCGAGCGTCTCCGGGCGGAGCATCGCCGCGAAGCCGGCCGGGTCGGACTTGGCGCGGTCGAGCGCCGCGCTCAGCTGTCGCGGGTCGCCGCCGGTGCTCCGCGCGAGGTCCGCGAAGACCTCGGCCGCGAGCCCGTAGACCTCCTGGGCGAGCTGGGAGGACCCCGCCATGCCCTGGACCTGCCGGTCGACCGCGGCGGCGTTCGGGTCGGTGGCGAGGATCTGGCCCCGGGCCGCCGGGTCCGCCAGCATCCGGAGCGTCGCGGCGAGCGCCTCCGCGGCGGCCGGGTCGAGCGTTTGCGCGGGGAGCCGCGTGGCGGGGAACACGAGCAGGGAGAGCGCGATGAGCAGGGCGGTGGCGAGTCGTTTGATCATGACGTCCGGGAAGAGCAAGAGTCGGACCACGAGCGGCGCCCGGGAATCATCGAGAAATTCCGGAGTTGGCGGCGGCCGGTGCCGCTCCGCTGACGACCGGTGTCAGGAGACGGCGTTTTCGTGGACACGGCTTGACCATCGGGCCCCGCCGGAGAATAATCGCCGCGCACTTCCACCCCCTGCGCGCGAGGAGAAGGCGATGCCGACAGCTCATCGGGAAGAGATCTGGGTGCCGGGTATGCCGGAGCCCATCAGCCACTTCGTCCACGTGGTCCGCGCCGGGCGGCTCGTGTTCGTCTCCGGCTGCGTGGCGAGCGACGACCAGGGCCGCACGGTCGGCGGCAGCGACATCGTGGCCCAGACCCGCCAGACTCACGAGAACATCAAGCGCTGCCTGGCCGCGGCGGGCGCCACCTTCGCCGACGTCTGCAAGGTGACCGTGTTCCTCAAGAACGTGGCGCATCGGGAGGCGGTCAACACGGTGCGCAAGGAGTACTTCGGGAAGAGCCGGCCCGCGAGCACCCTGATCGAGATCTCCCAGTTCGTTCGCCCGGACCTCCTCATCGAGATCGAAGCGACCGCGGTCCTGCCCGAGAAGAAGGCGGACGCGCCGCGGCGCAAGGCGCGCGCGAGCGCTCCCGCCCGGAAAGTGCGCCGCCGCCGCTGAGGGCTCAGCCGGCGGCATCGCGGGCCTGCTCGCGCAGGGTGCGCTTGACGATCTTGCCCGAGGCGGTCTTGGGCAGAGCGGGCACGAAGCGCACCGCGCGCGGCGCCTTGTAGACCGCCATCTGGGCGCGGCACCACTCGACGAGCTCGCGCTCGGTGGCGCGCGCCTCCGGCTGCCGCACCACGAAGGCGAGCACGTCCTCGCCGCGGTACGCGTCAGGGACGCCCACCACGCCGACCTCCGCCACCGCGGGGTGCCGGTACATGATCGCCTCCACCTCGGCCGGGAAGACGCTGTAGCCCGAGGCCTTGATCATGTCCTTCTTGCGCTCCTCGATCGTGAAGTAGCCCTCCTCGTCCACGCGCCCGACGTCGCCGGTGCGGAGCCACCCGTCCTGGATCGCCTCCGCGGTCGCGTCGGGCCGCCGCCAGTACCCCTTGGTGACCATGGGGCCCCGCACCGTGATCTCGCCCGACTCGCCCAGGGGCAGCTCGGTCGCGCCGTCGTCGAGGCTCACGATGCGCACGCCGGTGAACGGCAGCGGCACCCCAACCGTGCCGTAGCGCGGGCGGTGCGGCGGGTTCGAATGGCTGGGCGCGGTGGTCTCGGTGAGCCCGTAGCCCTCCACGAGCCGGTGCCCGGTGATGGCTTCCCAGCGCCGCGCGATCTCGGGCGGCACCGGCGCGCCGCCCGACGTGCAGAGACGCAGCGAGCCCAGATCGTACTCGGGCGTCTTCGGGTGGTTCACGATCGCCACGTTGACGGTGGCGATCAGGGTCGTGATCGTGCAGCGATACTGCTGGATGGCGCGCAGCGCGGTCTCCACGTCGAAGCGGTGCAGGGCCACCAGGGTCGCGCCGGTATAGGCCATCATGTTGAGCTGCACTTCCATCCCGGTGATGTGGAACCACGGCACCACCCCCAGCATCACGTCGGCCGGGGTGAAGCCGAAGAAGGCGCGCATCAGCTCGCAGTTCGCGCTGATGTTGCCGTGGGTGAGCTCGGCGCCCTTGGGCGCGCCCGTCGTGCCCGAGGTGTACTGGATCAGCGCGGTGTCGTGCTGCGCGCGCGGCTCCGGCGACTGCAGCCGGGCCGGGGCCGCCGCGATCGCCTGGAACAGCTCGAGGCCCGCCGCGCGCCCGGCCACCGGGCCGGCCGCCTCCTCGAGCAGGGACGGGGGCGGGGGCAGGCTCGGTCGCTCGGGCACATAGTCGCGATACCCGACCAGCGCGACCACCTCGACCGGGGTGTCCGCGCGGACCGACTCCACGATCTCCCGACCCGCATGGGCGGCCACGAGCACCCGCGCGCCCGAATCCTCCAGCTCGTGCTGGAGCTCGATGGCCTTGTGCATGGGATTGAGCGGGACGGTGATGGCCCCCGCCTTGAGGGCGCCGAAGTGGGCGATCGCGAACTGGGGGCAGTTCTCGAGGTACAGCGCGACCCGGTCGCCCGGCCCGATCCCGCGGGCGCGGAGCCAGCCCGCGAAGCGATCGCTCGCGTCGTCGAGCTCGGCGAAGGTGATCTCGCGCCCGTAGAACACGATGGCGGGCCGGCGCGGGGTGCGCGCCGCGCTGGCCTTGAGGAACGTGGTGATCGACTCGCCGGGGAGCCGGATGCGGGCCTCGTCGAGGCCGGGCGGCCAGTGCTTCTGCCAGATCCGGTTCATGGTCCCGTGCCGGATACTACACGCGTTTGACACGAGGGGAGGCGCCCGGTAGCATCCGGCCCGACCGATGAGTCCGCTCCGCATCCGGCTCGGGCCGCTGGCCTTCACCGCGCGCTGGGAAGAAGCGGCGGCGCCCCGCACCTGCGCCGGCTTCCGCCGGCTCCTGCCCTATCGCCAGCGCATCATCCAGGCGCGGTGGAGCGGCGAGGCGGGCTGGATCCCGCTCGGCGATTTCGACCTCGGGGTGGGCGCGGAGAACGCGACGAGCGAGCCCGCGCCCGGCGCGCTGCTCTTCTATCCCGCCGGAATCAGCGAGACCGAGATCCTCTTCCCGTACGGGCGCGCACGCTTCGGGAGCGTGCACGGCCCGCTGGCCGGCAACCACTTCCTCACGATCGACGAGGGCCGCGCGCACTTGCCCGAGGTGGGACGCCTCCTCTGCTGGGAGGGCGCCCAGGACATCACCTTCGAGGCGTAGCCACCGGCGGGCCCACCGGCTCCGGCTTCGCCCGCCAGCTCCGCGCCATCTCCTCGCCGCGCGCGAGCTGCTCGGGGTTGAGCTGCGCCTTGATCGTGTCCCGCGCCAGGCGCGCGGTGTCCGCCTCCTTGCCGAGGAGGCTCCGGGCCGCGACGCTGAACCACTGGTAGGCCAGCACCGGATCGCGCGCCACCCCCTGGCCGTTGGCGTAGCGCACACCCAGGTTGAACTGGGCGAAGGCCACGCCCTGCTCGGCGGCCCGCCGGTACCACTTCACGGCTTCCGCGTAGTCGCGGGTGACGCCATCGCCGTTGGCGTAGCGCAGGCCGAGCTGGTACTGGGCGGGCGCGATCCCCTGCTCGGCCGCGAGCCGGTACCAGTACACGGCCTGCTCGTTATCCTGCGCCACACCTTCGCCGGTGGTGTAGCGCAAGGCGAGCTGGTACTGAGCGGTGGCGCCGCCGCGGTCGGCCGCGCTCCGCAGCAGCAGCGCGTCGCGCGTGCCGCCCGGGATGGTCAGCCGGCCTTCCGCGCGCAGCTCGTCGAGCGCGCCCTGGGCCGCGCGATTGCCCTGCGCGGCGGCGCGGCCGTACCAGTCGGCGGCCTGTAGATCGTCACGGTCCACGCCGCGACCATAGGCGTAGAGGAAGCCCAGGCGGAACTGGGCCTGCACGTCGCCCTGCTGCGCGGCGCGGCGATACCAGGCGACGGCCTCGGCGGGATCCGGCGGGAGCCCCTGCCCGCGCTCGTGCATGAAGCCCACCAGGAACTGAGCGGCCGCGTCACCGCCCTCGGCGAGGGGACGCCACTCGCGGTAGGCGGTCGCGTAGTCGGCGCGGCTGTAGGCGCGGCGACCGTCCTCGAACCCGGCGTGGGCGACGCCCGCCGCCAGCAGCAGGACGAGGGCGGCCGGCCCGAGGACCGCGCGCGGTCGGGTTACTTCCAGCGCACCTGCACCTTGATCTTGGGGTACTCCGGCTCCTTGCCGTCCACGTCCACGATGCGTAGCACGCCGTCGCTACTCTCGAGCAGGAGGTTGTTGTTCGAGAAGCCCACCAGCTTCCCCCACGCCTTGGGGATGCCGACCTCGTGCTTCGGGAGCGGCTGGGCGTCCACCGCGGCCGGCCGGAGCTGGCCCTGCCAGAGGTGGGCGGCGATGGCCACGAGGGCGAGCGCGATCACGGTGAGCACACCCTTGACGTATCGGTCGGCGAGCATGCGATCCTCCTCGGCGTCGAAGGCCGGAGCTAGAGCAGCCCGGGCACGAACGCGTCCCGGCCCCGCACGTAGGTGGCCTGGCGCTGAGCCGCGTTACGGTTGATCAGCGGGCGCATGTACATGGGATGGGTCGCACAGCGAACCTCGTGCTCGATCTCCGAGAGACGCCCGCCACTCTCCGGGTCGGCGATCACCTGGAAGCGGTACTGGTACGGATTGCTCTCCTCGGTCAGGAGCCCGTGCTCCACCAGCCACGCGTGCGGGCCCGAGAAGTCGGAGATGTAGACCGCGACGTGATGGCCGTCGTACGGGGCGATCGTCGCGTCGGTCTCGCGGAACACCATCTCCTGGCGGTTGCCGACGCTGATGCGCGCGGCCTGGCCGGCGTCGTCCTGGCTCACCGCGGCGGTGGCCTTGAGCGCGGTCTTGTAGAAGGACGCGATGCCCGCGGCCGCGCCGCGCGCTACCGGCACTTCCACCCGCGAGATCCCGAGCGTCATGTCACCGTACTCGGGCGCGGGGCCCACGCAGCGGAACTGGTTGCCCCACGGGCACGTCACCGCCACGTGCTTGTCGCGCATCTCGTAGGCGAACCGGGTGGCCGCGAGCGGCTCGCGCACCGCGGCCAGCCGCCGCATCAGCGCGTCGAGGTCCGGGACCACCAGCTCCACGTGGCCCTGCAGCACGTTGGGCGCCCCGGTGGGCAGGTGGAACTGGGTCTGCCCCGCGTTCGCCCACATGTTCTCCACGCTCACCATCAGGTAGGGATCGCGCGTGAGCCCGAGCCCCGCGATGTAGAACAGCGTGGCCGCGTGCTGATCCGGTACCCGCACGTTCACGTGCTCCAGCAGCAAGATGTTGCCGAGATCCTGCTCCCGCCGATCGAACGTCATCCCCGCCATGGCCCCGGCCCTCCCCGGCCTGGGGGCAAGCATACTACGCTCGGCGGGCCACCCGCACCCCCGGGTTCGACGGCGCGCCCGCCTCGTCGGGGGCCAGCCAGTGGCCGAGCCGGATGAGCGCTCCGCCCAGCACGGGGCCCACCCCGCGCGGCCCGATCCGGGCCGTTCTGATCAGGGCCGCCTGCGCGCTGGCCGCGCGCAGATCGGCAAGGCGTCCCGCCACGATCTTCTCGGTCGCGTAGAGATTGAAGTCCATGGCCGCGCTCCGCCCCTAGGCCGCCCGGCCGAGCCGGTCGGCCGGGCGCGTCGTACTCACGACCCGGCCGCGCTGCCAAGGGCGCGCCACCTGGGGGATCAGGACCAGGCGGAGCCGCGGTGGATCCTGCCGGTCGAGCCGGCGGAAGACGTCCTGGGTGAGCCGGGTGATCCCGCCAACCGTGGCCTCGCGCTCGAGCGGCAGCCGCATCGAGACCGTCCACTCCCCGGACAGGCTCCGCGTGACGTCGGGGGCCGCGACGGCGCCGAGCTCACGGTGGATGGCCTCGGTCAGCACGATCTGCCGGGCCACCCGCTCCTCCCGGCGCCGCTGAATGCGCCGACTCAGGTCGAGCAGCGCCCACACCGCCACGAATGGAAGCAACGCGATCATGATCGTGGTCTCCGTCTCCGGGTTCATCGCTCTCTCCTCCGCTGATGATTACCGTCTCTTCGTAGATTGAGACCCCGGGGGCGGAGCGGTGTGAAACGGCGGAGCGCGATGCGGACGGATCAGGCCGGGAGCGGATGCAGATCGGGCCGGCAGCTGGTGCAGGGCGCGAAGCCGGCGGCCTCGGCCCGGTCCCGCGTGCCGAACAGCGTGAGCTCGGACAGCGGCTTGGAGAGGAGCGAGCCGCAGGTCGGCACGCAGTACTCACTGTCGCCGGTGACCATCGTGTACATCGCCTCCCGGTCCACCTTGAAGTCGTTCCGCCCCGCGACCGTCTTCACGCCCTCTACCGCGAGCAGGCGCTGCTTGAGCTCGACGCGACGGCCCGCGTAGCCGGTGAGCGCGCCGGACCCGCCGATCACCCGGTGGCAGGGGATGACGATCGGGAGCGGGTTCCAGCGCAGCGCCTGCGCGACCGGCCGCACCGCGGAGGGCGCCCCGATGCGCGCGGCGATCCCCGCGTAGGAGGTGACCGCGCCGTAGGGCAGTGCGGCGGTCGCCTCGAGCACGCGCCGCTGAAAGTCGCTTCGCATCCGCCGCACGTCGAGCGGCCAGTCGAGCCGCGCGCGCCGGCCCTCCAGATAGTCCACGAGCTCCGCCCGCAGCCCCTCCGTCGCCGGGCGATCCTCGACCGCGTCCTCGCCGAGGAGTCGACGCACGTGCGCGGACAGCGAGCCGTCCGCGGGGAGGTACTGCACCAGGGCCACCCCCTGCTCGGAGCGGCCGATGAGGATGCGTCCCAGCGGCGACGGGAAGATCCCGAAGCCCACCAGGCGCGAGCGCAGGTCCGAGAGCCGCGAGGCGAGCTGCGCGCGCGCGAGGGTCGCGTCCTCGTCGCGGAGCGGCGCGCGCCGCAGCGTGTCCATCATGCCCTCGAGGACGCGGTAGTTCGCGAGCTCCTCCCGGCAGAGGCCGCAGGTGGCCACGTGGGCTTCCACGCGCCCGGCCGCGGCGGATTCCGCCTCACCGGCGGCGACGCTCAGGAGGTCCGGCTCGATCGCGCGGCACAGGGGATGCTGAGGGCTCATGACCGGAACTCCATTCCGAGCGGGAGATGACCGTCGAGACTCCGCCGCACCTTGCGGAGGGCCTGGAAGACGTGGGCACGGGCGCTCTCCTCCGAGCAGGAGAGGCTCGCCCCGATCTCCGCGTATTCGAGCTCGTGCATTTTCCTCATGATGAACGCCAGCCGCTGCTTGCCGGGCAGCTCGCCCACCGCCCGCTCCAGCCGATCGCGCGCCTCCTCGGCCATCACCTGGCCGTCGGCCCGATCCGGCGCGTCCGGCCTCATCTCCATCGCGGCGGCCGCGTAGGCCCGGCGCCGCCGGCCCTGCGCGCGGAAGTGATTGCGGCCGAGGTTCGTGGCGATCGTGAAGAGCCACGCGCGCACGTTCGACCCCGGCGGCAAGGCGCGGTACGCCCGGAACGCGCGGAGAAAGGTCTCCTGCGAGAGATCGTCGGCGTCGCTGCCCCGCGCCGTGATCCGCAGCAGGTAGCGCCGGATCTCCGCGTGGTGAGCTCCCACCACCGCCTCGAACGCGTCCTCTGCCATGACTCTGCTCATGAGACACCGCGGCCGGCCGGGTGTGAAACGGCCCCCCGGGACGCCCTAACCCCCCGTCCCCACGCGCATCTTGAGCGCGACCGCCTGCTGCTCCCGGACGAAGCGGACGGCGGTCACCGTGCTCACGGCCAGGCTCATGGCCACCGAGACGAGCAGGGTGGCCACCAGGGTCAGTAGCACCGCCCGCTGGCTCTCGAGGATCTGGCGCACCGAGGCCGCGAGGACCAGGTCCACCTTGAGGGTGGGCATCACCGCCCGGGTGAGCAGCCATTCCTCTTCGCCCAGCGAGGCGAGGCCGGCGGTCCGGCGCCGGCTCAGCTCTTCCACGAAGGGATGGTTCTTCCAGTCCTCCTGGGTGAGCTGGCGGCTCTTCCGGTCGAGGTAGATGGCCTGGTTGCCCGCGTCGATCATGACCAGCCAGCCCCCGGGGCCGGCCTGCTCGAGAGTCTCCATGGAGGCCTGCAGCCGGATGCTCCCGATCAGGAACGCCACGATCTGCTCGTCCAGCTTGATCGGCACCGCGGCGCCCACGATGAAATCGCGGGAGGCCCGGCCGAAGATGATGCCGGACACCGCGGGCCCCCGCACGCGGATGGCCTCCTGCAGCAGGGGCCGATCCGCGTAGCGCAGGTCGAGGTTGGAGCCCCCGTCCGGCCCGGTGATCGGACTGAAGGCGAGCGGCCGACCGTCGGGCGACACCACGAAGAGGGTCTGCATGTGCAGCAGCGCCCGCATGGCGTCGATCTCGCGCTGGAGCGCGCGCGGCTCGTGGGACGCCCAGCTCTGGGCGAAGTAGGCGGCGAGTGGCCCGAGGGTGTCGAGCTTGTCGCGCGCCTGCGCGTCGGCCAGCCGCGCGAGCACCCGCACCACGTCCTGGCGCTGGGCGCGCGCGTCCTCGATCGCCTGCGGCTTGAGCCGCAGGGTCCACGCGAGCCCCACCACCAGCAGGGCCACGATGGACACCACCGCCCACGTGGAGAGCAGGAAGAACAGGTGCGACCAGCGTAGCCCCGTCAGGGCGCCCCCAAGCATGTCGGCCGATGATACCGCGCTTGACAGGGCCCCCGCCCCACCGCATCATCGGGCGCGCAGCGCTGCGTCCCACCCGGAGGAAGCATGGCGGACGGCGTCAAGATCGACACGGTGCGGTCCGGCTCGAGCGGAGTGCTCGGCCGCTCGCTGAACAGTGCCCGACACCAGCACTTCGTGCTCGACTCGCCGTCCGGCCCCAACGAGGCGATCACCAACGGCGAGGCCTTCCTGGCCGGCATCTCGTCCTGCGGGGTGACCCTCATCGAGAAGCACGCCCACGACACCGGGGTGCCCCTCCGGAGCATGGAGGTGGTCATCGAGGGCATCCGCAGCAACGCGGCGCCCAACCGCTTCCAGGCCATCCACGTGACGTTCGAGATGCGCGGGGTGGACGCGGCCGCCGCGCAGGCGCTGGTCGAGACGTGGCGGGACCGCTGACCCCTCTATCGCACGGTCGCGGTGGCGACCGAGGTGAAGGTGGACGTCATCGCCGTTCCCTAACTTCAGCCAGAAGGAGATCCCCGTGAAAGCCGCCGTCCTCTACAAGGCCAATACTCCGCTCGAAGTGCTCGACCTCGCCCAGGAAGGGCCGAAAGCCGGCGAGGCGCGCGTGAAGGTGAAGGCCGCCGGCATCTGCCACAGCGACTGGCACATCATGAACGGGGACTGGACGCCGCCCCTGCCGATGGTGCTGGGCCACGAGGCGGCCGGCATGGTCGAGGAGGTCGGGCCGGGCGTCACCAACGTCAAGCCGGGCGATCACATCATCTTCTCGTTCCGCCCGCAGTGCGGCCACTGCCTCTACTGCTCGATGGGCCGGTCGATCCTCTGCGACGGCCACGCCTCGCCGCGCTGGGGCATGCTCGACGGCACCTTCCGGCTCAAGCGGAACGGGCAGGACATCTTCCAGATGGCGCGCATCGGCACCTTCTCCGAGCAGGTGGTGTGCCCGGCCGAGATGCTGGTGCCGATCCGCAAGGAGATGCCGTGGCCGCAGGCCGCGCTGATGGGCTGCTGCGTGCCCACCGGCGTCGGCGCGGTCACCCGCTGCGCGGAGGTGGAGGCGGGCGCCTCGGTGCTCGTCATCGGCTGCGGCGGGGTGGGGCTCAACGTGGTGCAGGGCGCGAAGCTGGCCGGGGCCGGCATCATCGTGGCCGCCGACCTGCTCGACAGCAAGCTCACCTACGCCAAGGACTTCGGCGCGACCCACACCATCAACGCCAAGAACGAGAACGTGGTGGATCGGGTGCGCGAGCTGACCCAGGGCCGCGGGGTGGACTACGCCTTCGACGCCATCGGTGGCGAGGCCACCACGCTGCAGATCGTGGAAGGCATCCGGCCGGGCGGCACCGCGGTGATCGTAGGCATGGCCGCGCTCAACGTGCGGGCGCCGATCACGCCCTACAACATGGCGCTCCAGGAGAAGACGATCAAGGGCACGATGTACGGCTCGGTGCGGCCCAACATCGACTTCCCGAAGCTGGTGGATCTCTACCTCGACGGGCGGCTCAAGATCGACGAGCTGGTCAGCCGCACCTACAAGCTCGACGAGATCAACGAGGGCTTCACCGCGCTGCGGACCGGTCAGGTCGCCCGCGGCGTGGTCGTCTTCAACTGACCTCGGTCGTCCAGACCGCGGCCCGGCTCCTGCTGCGGTCGCTGGGGCGGTGGCTCAACCGCCGCCCCAGCGGCCCCATCGCGCCCCCCGCGCCCCTCGAAACGGTGCTGGTGGGCGACGACTCCCCCGCCGCGCTCACCCGGCTGCTGTGCGGCCGCGACAACGCGGCGCGGGAGGCGGCCCTGCCCCGCTACCTCCAGTACCGCGGCATCGCGTTCTCGCGCCATCGCTTCACCCGTCCCGAGGGCCGGGGCGACACCTTCGCGGTCGAGCTCGGCGAGGGCCCGCGCGTGCTGGTGCTGTGCGCGCATCACGATGCGGTCCCCGGCAGCCCGGGGGCCAACGACAACGCGGCCGCGGTCGGCATCCTGCTTCACCTGATCCCGCGCCTGCCCGCCCGGATCCCGCGCGGCTGGCGGGTGCGCCTGCTCTTCACCGCCGCGGAGGAGATCGACTACCTGGGCGCGCGCGCCTACGTGGAGGACACGCCGCTCAGCGACGTCGCGGGAGCGCTGAGCCTCGAGCTGTGCGGAATCGGCGACACGGTGGTGCTCTGGGACGCGGGCGAGCCCACCCCGTTCCTCGGCGGCGTGACCGCCGCGCTGGAGTCCGCGGGGGGCGCCCGCGAAACGGGCTACCAGATCGTCGGCCGCATCCCGGTCTTCGGCAGCGACCACCGGGCCTTCGCGGCCGCGGGCATCCCGGCCTACGGCTTCACCATGGTGCCGGCGGCCCACGCGGACGCGCTGCGCCGCTTCGTGCTGAGCCCGGTGCGCTCCAGCGTGCGCAGCCTGATCCGCCGCCCGCCCCCGTTCGACACCTACCACACGAGCGGCGACGCGCTCGAGACCCTCGAGCCCGCCGCCCTGCACCGCGCGGCGGCCGCCCTCACTGCGGTGGTCGCCGGGCTGGACTAGGTCAGCGTCGCGAGCTTCTTGCGCTCGATCAGGGCGAAGTCGATCTGGGCGCCCAGGCCGGGCGCGGTCGGCGCGTGCACCAGGCCGTGCGAATCCACCTCGATGTCGCCGACGAGCCCGTACTTCTGCGCCTCCGCGGGCAACAGCACCTCGAAGAACTCGCAGTTGCGGATCGCCATCGCCACGTGGAGGTTCGCCACGTTGTTGAGCGAGTTGCCCCCGTGGTGGATCTCGAAGTTCATGTGGAAGCCCTCGGCGAGGTGCGCGGTCTTCACGAGCGCCGAGATTCCCCCCTTCACCGCCACGTCGCCCCGCAGGTAGTCGGTCGCGCGGGCGACGAGCCAGGGCGCGTAGGCGGTGAAGCCGCCCGGCACGTACTCGGTGGCGAGGATCGGGATCGACAGGTGCTGCTTGAGCTTGACGTAGTTGTAGAGATCGTCGTCGGGCAGCGGGTCCTCGTACCAGTAGTAGCCGAGCCGCTCGACCGCGCGGCCCACCCGGATCGCGGCCGGATAGTCGTAGGCCCAGGTGGAGTCGAGCATCAAGGTGAAGGCGTCGCCCACCATTCCCCGCACCGCCTCGCAGATCTCGATATCGAGCTTGGGATCGGTCGGCGGGTGGATCTTGTAGGCGGTCCAGCCGGAGCCCTTGAAGCGCGCCGCCTCCTCCGCGTAGGCCAGCTTGGAGGGCAGCACCGCGGAGCTCGCGTAGGCGGGCAGGCGATCCCGGTAGGAGCCGAGCAGCCGGTGGATGGGCAGCCCGGTCACCTTGCCCGCGAGATCCCACAGGGCCACGTCCACCGCGCCGATCGCGCGCCACGTGGTCTGGCGGCTGCGCGAGAGCAGGGCCTGGTAGAGCCGCTCGCGGTCGAGCGGATCCTGATCCATCACGAGGGGCTTGAGCGCGCTCATCAGCGACTCGGCGTCGTACTGGGCGCCCCGGCTCGCCGAGCCCAGGAAGGCGTGGCCCTCCGCGCCCTCGTCGGTGCGGAGGGTGAGCAGCCCGAGCTGGCTCTGGCCGCCGAACTTCCCGGTATGCCGGCCATACGTGGTGGCGGGAATGTTGTCCCAGGCGAACAGCGTGAGCGTGAGGTCGGTGATCTTCACGAGGCTCCTCCCCTTCTGCTAGATTCTGGCGGTGGCTGCTCCGCCCGTTCCGCGCGACGGTGTCGTCCGGCTCTTCCGCGATCGCGGCGGGCGCAACGGCAAGACCGTGACCGTGATCCACGGGCTACCCGAGCGCGGGCCGGCGCTCGAGGCGCGCCTCGCCGAGATGAAGCGGCTCTGCGGCGCCGGCGGCACCCTGAAGGACGGGGTGGTCGAGATCCAGGGTGACCACCGGGAGCGCCTCGCCGCGCGGCTGCGCGCGCTCGGCTACACCGTGAAGCTGGCCGGCGGCTGAGCCGCTACTCGACTTCCTTCAGGCGCAGGACTTCCGGTCGGCCCTCCATGAACTCGCCCATCTTCCGGCCCAGCGCCTTGAAGTAGTCGCTGGCGCGGTGGGCCTCCACCGCCGCCTGGTCCACGTAGCGCTCCATGAACACGTAGGTCTGGGGCGCCTCCCCGTGATGCAACGCGTAGAGCCGGCAACCTGGCTCATTGGCGTTGACCTTGGCCACCAGCTCCTTCGCCACGGCCTCGAACTGCGACTCCATTCCGGGCTTCACCTTGATCGTCGCGACGACACCGAGCATCAGAGCCTCCGGGCGGTGTGCCCGTACCGGACACTCCCGCTGTTGATGGGATGACAACCTCCGGCATGATACGCCGAATTTTGTTGGTTTCGGGCCCCAGCGGCCCACGGAGATAGCGGCCGAATCCAGTTATTTCAGCATGTTAGAGAGAGTGTCACCTGTGGAACGCGTCTTGCTCTAGGGCCTTGCATGAGAAATCGAGATCGCGTACACGGCCCCCGGGAGAGCGCAGCCAGGCAGCACGTCACCGATCCTCACCCCCCTGAGGTACGTCGCAAGCGTGGCCGCCCGAAGGGTAGCACCGGCATCAGCCGGCGCCATCCGGACTCGGTGCTGGCCGCCGAGATCGCCAAGTCGCCGCTCGCGACCGTCTACGCGAGCCATGACGGCGAGCTCTACCACGCCATCTGCAAGCAGCCGCTCGAATTCCAGGGCCGCCGCGCCCAGCTCGAGCTCGATTTCTACTGCCTGCGCTGCATGGAGCACGTGGCGCTCCCTCAGTTCGCGCTGAGCCGCATCCGCTTCGACCTGCCCCGGCCGGCCAACGTCGAGCTGCCGGAGTGGGCCACGAGCATCGTCGCCTACCAGTAACCTCGTCCTTCTCTCCCAACTTCGCTGAAGGGCCCGGTCCAGCCGGGCCCTTTCCCGTTCCTTCCTCGCCATGGGATCATAGCCGCCTCGGAGGCGGCGTTGAAGATCGAAACGGTCGAGGATCCCGCCGACCCGCGCATCGCCTCATTCCGCGACGCGCGTGACGGCGAGCTGCGGCGGCGCGAGGGCCTGTTCCTGGCCGAGGGCCGTCTCCTGGTCCGCCGCCTGCTCGAGACGTCCCGCTTTCCCGTCCAGTCCCTGCTGGTGACGCCGCCGGCGCTCGACGATCTCCGCGATCTGCTCGCCGACGACGCCCCGACACCGGTTCACGTGGCGTCCCCCGAGACGATCCGCGCGATCGTCGGCTTCAAGTTCCATCGCGGGTGCCTGGCCCTGGGCGTCCGGGGCGAGCCGGTCACGCCCGAGACGCTCATGGAGCCCGAGGGACCGCGCACGTTGCTGGCGCTCGAAGGCGTGACCGATCCCGACAACGTCGGGGCGGTGTTCCGGAACGCGGCGGCCTTCGGGGTGGCCGGCGTGCTGCTCTCGAGCCATTGCGCCGACCCGCTCTATCGCAAGGCCATCCGCGTCTCCATGGGCGCCACCCTCTCGCTGCCGTTCGCGCAGGGCCCGGACTGGCCGGCGACCCTCGGGGCCCTGCGTCACGCCGGATACCGGCTGGTCGCGCTCTGCCCCGGGGTGGAAGCGGAGGACATCGTCCAGGTCGCGGCCCACGCCCCGCGTCGGCCGCGGCTCGCGCTCCTGCTGGGTGCCGAGGGCGCGGGCCTCAGCGGGGCGACGCGGGCCGCCGCGGACGTCGAGGTGCGCATTCCGATGGCCGCCGGGGTGGATTCGCTCAACGTCGCGGCGGCCTGCGGCATCGCGCTGCACCGGCTCGCATGATCGGGATCGGGACGTCCGGCTACAACTATCCGGAGTGGCGCGGCACCTTCTACCCGGAGAAGTTCCCGACCGGCAAGATGCTCCCGTACTACGCCGAGCGGTTCTCGACGGTGGAGGTCAACTACACCTTCTACCGGATGCCCAACGCCAAGACCATCGCGGGCTGGGTCGCGGAGACCCCCGCGGGCTTCTCCTTCACGCTGAAGGCGCCGCAGCGCATCACCCACTTCGCGCGGCTGCGCGACATCGGCGATCCGCTGCGCTACTTCCTCGACACCGCGGCCGGCCTCGGGCCAAAGCTCGGCCCGGTGCTGTTCCAGCTCCCGCCCAACTTCAAGAAGGACCTGGTCCGGCTGGGCGGCCTGCTCGATCAGCTCCCCGCGGGCCTGCGCTGCGCGATGGAGTTCCGCCACGAGAGCTGGTTCGCGGACGACGTGTACGAGCGGCTCCGCGCGGCCAACGCCGCGCTCTGCGTGGCCGACACCGAGGAGGACACCACGCCGGTGGAGGCGACCGCGGACTGGGGCTACCTGCGCCTGCGCGACCAGGGCTACACCGCGGCCGATCTCGAGGGGTGGGGCCGCCGGATCCAGGAGATGGGCGCGCGGTGGCGCGATACGTACGTCTACTTCAAGCACGAGGAGGCCGGGACCGGCCCCGCGTTCGCCCGCCAGCTCCGGGAGCTGCTCGACCAGTAGAGGGTTCGTGGTGGAGAGCCTCGATGCGCTCGAGCGCGGCGGCCATGTCGATGCCGTCGCCGAGGACGGGCGCCAGCGGATCCGCCATCGTGTCGAAGCGCGCGGGCAGGGTCTCGAGGGTGAAGCGCGCGGGATCGAGGCGCGGCGTCACCTCGCGCCACTCGAGGGGGCAGGAGGCGGGGGCGCCGGGCAGCGGGCGCAACGAGTAGGGCGCGACGATGGTCTGCCCGTGGCCGTTCTGGCCGAAGTCGATGTAGACCTTGCCGCCCCGGGCCCGCAGCGGACGGGCCACCGTGGAGATCTCGGGCAGGGCCTCGACGCCCATCACCGCGAGCAGCCGCGCGAAGGTCCGGCACTGCTCGTAGGTGTAGCGCGCGCCCAGGGGCAGCAGGATGTGCAGCCCGGTGGCGCCCGAGGTCTTCACGTAGCTCGGCAGCTCGAGGCGCTCCAGGATGCCGCGCAGGGCGAGCGCGACCCGCACCACGTCGGTGAACGGCGCGCCCTTGGGGTCGAGGTCGAGCACGAGCCAGTCCGGCCGCTCGAGCGACGGGACCCGCGACGCCCAGACGTGGATGGGCAGGGCCGCGCTGTTGGCCACGTAGCGCAGCATCTCGACGTCGTCCACGACCAGGTACGCGATGTCGCGCTCGGTGTCGCGCGAGTAGATTCGCTCGGTGCGCACCCAGGCCGGCGCGAAGTCGGGCGCGTCCTTCTGGTAGAACGACTTGCCGGTGATGCCGTCCGGATAGCGCGTGAGCACGAGCGGCCGATCCCGCAGGTACGGCAGCATGAGGGGCGCGATCCGCTCGTAGTAGGCGATCAGATCGCCTTTGGTGTAGCCTTCGGCGGGCCAGAAGACCTTCTTCACGTTGGTCGGCTTCAGCCGGGGCTCGTCCTGCTCGCGCCCCCTGCCCTCTCCCCCTCCCGGGGGAGAGGGAGACTCGCCCGCTTCTCCCTCTCCCCTCTGGGGAGAGGGCAGGGTGAGGGGCGGCTCCTCGACAACTTCCTCTCGCCGGCATTCCAGCGGCTTCTTGTCGTCTCGCAGGGCAATGAATGTCGGGTGACGGATGCCGCCATCCTCGGTCCAGTCGGTGAAGCGCACCTCGGCGACCAGGCGCGGCTCCACCCAGTGGTGGCCGCGGCCGGTGGGGATCGCGCCGCCGTCGAAGGGCGGCGTCTTCCGTTCCAGCGGGCGCAGCTTCTCCGCGATCGAGGCGAGCAGCGCGTCGTCGAAGCCGGTGCCGACCTTGGAGACGTAGACGAGCCGGGGCGCGGCGGCGGGGCCGTCGTAGACGCCCAGGTGCAGCGCGCCGAAGTGGCCCCGCGAGCCCTGCGGATCCGTGTAGCCGCCGATCACGAACTCCTGGCGGCGCTGGCACTTGATCTTGATCCAGTCGCGCGTGCGCGCGCCCGAATAGACGCTGCGCGCCCGCTTGGCCACCATCCCCTCCAGGCGCTGCTCGGAGGCCAGCTCGAAGAAGGCCTTCCCGTCCTCTATGACGTGATCGCCGTAGCGGACCGCGCCGAGGGAGGGCACCAGCAGGCGCAGGCACTCCTTGCGATCGACGAGCGGCAGCTTCCGGAGATCGCGGTCGTCGAGCATCAGGCAATCGAAGAAGACGCCGAGCGCGGGGCGCTGGATGGCCAGCCGTTCGACCTCGCGCGGATCGGTCAGCGCCATGCGCGGCTGCAGCCGCTGGAAGCTCGACCGTCCCGCATCGTCGAGGGCCACGATCTCCCCGTCTATCACGAAGGACTCGACCGGCAGCGCCCGCAGGGCGCGCACGACTTCCGGGTAGCGCGAAGTGGTGTCCTGCCCGCTCCGGCCGTAGAGCTCGACGCGATTCCCGCGCCGCGAGGCGAGCACGCGCACGCCGTCGTACTTGATCTCGAAGAGCCACGCGGGATCCGAGAACGGCCGCTCGGCGAGGGTGGCCAGCGTGAAGGGCTGCCCGCGCGCGATCACCTCGCCGCGGGGCGCCCCCAGCGCGTCGAGGCGCGCGCGGATCGCGGCGAGGCGCCCGGAGGCGTTCGCCATCTCCTCGACGGTGAGCCCGGAGAGCACCGACTGCGGATAGCGCTCGGTCAGCTCGGTCGCGTCGGCCGGGAGGGCGGCGCCGTCGGCCTTCTTGAGCAGGAGCCAGTCCTTGTCCTTGCCCGACATGCGGGCGAGCGTCCAGCGCCCGCGCATCTTGTGGCCGAAGATCTCCACCTCGAGCTTGCCGCGCGCGAGCTGGACGAGCGGATCCTCGGGCTTGGCCGAGCGGTACCAGCCGTGGTCCCACACGATGACCGACCCGGCGCCGTAGTTGCCGGGCGGGATCACCCCCTCGAAGTCCCCGTACTCGATGGGATGATCCTCGACGTGGACCGCGAGCCGCTTCTCCTCCGCGTGCGCGGAGGGCCCCTTGGGCACCGCCCAGCTCTTCAGCACCCCGTCCATCTCGAGACGCAGGTCGTAGTGCAGCCGGCGCGCCGCGTGCTTCTGCACCACGAAGAGGCGACCGCCGGTGGGGGGCCGCCCCCCGAACGGCTCGGGGGTGCGCTCGGGGTCGCGCTTCTTGCGGTACGTGGTGAGCTCGGGCCCAATACGTCGCCCCTTTCCGCCGCGTGCACCACCATCCCGTGCGGTTGCCATCGGAGTCTTGGAGCATAGCTGCCTGCGTGGTACTGTGCAAAGTCTCACGGTCATGGCGCCTCATTCACTCGGTTCCGGCACCATTTCCTTCGGGCTCGTCTCGATCCCGGTGAAGCTGTACACCGCCGCGTCGTCGGGCGGGGTCAGCTTCAACCTCCTCCACGCCAAGTGCGGCAGCCGGATCAAGCAGCAGACGTTCTGCCCGGTCGACAACGAAGTGGTCGAGCGCACCGCGCTCGTCAAGGGCTACGAGTTCCAGAAGGATCAGTACGTGCGCCTGACCGACGAGGAGCTCAAGTCCCTCGAAGGCGAGGCCTCGAAGGTCATCGACATCGCCGAGTTCGTTCCGCTCTCCTCGGTGGACCCGATCTACTTCGAGAAGACCTACTACCTGGGGCCCGACAAGGGGGGTGAGAAACCCTACCGGCTCCTCGCCGACGCGATGGCCAAGAGCGACAAGGTCGCGCTCGCGACCTTCGTCATGCGGGGCAAGGAGAGCCTGGTGCTCGTGCGGCCCGCGCAGGACGGGCTGATGCTGCACACCATGTACTTCGCCGACGAGGTGCGCGACTTCGGGGAGATCGAGAAGGGCAAGTCGGTGAAGCTTCGCGAGGGCGAGCTCGCGCTGGCCGAGCGGCTGATCGGCGAGCTGTCGCACGACGAGTTCAAGCCCGAGCAATATGAGGATGCCTACCGGAGCCGGGTGCTCGACCTCGTGAACTCCAAGGTCGAGGGCAAGGAGATCACCGCCGCCGCGCCGGAGGCGCAGCGCGCCCAGGTTATCGACCTCATGGACGCGCTCAAGCAGAGCCTGGCCAAGCGCGCCGCCGCCGCGCCCTCCGCGGACAAGGCCCCCGCCCCGGACGCCAAGAAGCCCCCCGCGAAGGCGCCCCGGCGCGCCGCCGCGCCGGACCGGAAGGCTCAGGCCGGCCGGAAGTAACCCGGGCCGCCCGACGGCGGCCGAGCGCGTGCCGAAAAATGGGTCGCGCGGGTGACGAGCGGCGTCAGGCCTCGTGCCGCCAAGTCTCGATTCAGCAATTAATCCAGATAGTTCCGGCCTGGCAACTGCATTGCACAGTCCTCGATCATCGCAGCTCGCACTCCTTACTCGATTCCCGGGGGAGCAGATGATGAGGACGCTGATCGGCTGGACCGTGGGCGCGGCGTGCGCCACCGTAATCGTGGGCGGGATCTCCGCGCTACCCGTCCAGGGCCAGGACATCAAGCACGAGCGGAAGGAGATCGAATCCTCTCGGCAGCAGCTCCGCGAGGCCTACCGGTCGGGCGATCCCGCGGCGATCAAGACGGCGCGCGAGAACTACCAGAAGGCCCGCAACGAGCCGCTGAAGAACCGGCGCGAGCCTCGCGGCGGCGCCCAGGATCCGAAGTAGCCCGGTCCTGAGCCCGCCGGCCTACGGGTCGGCGGGATGGCGCCGATGCCAGTCGGTCGCTGACTGGTAGGCGCGGGCGGCGGCCAGGACCGTGTTCTCCTCCCACGCGCGCCCCATGAGCTGCAGGCTGGTCGGCAGGCCGCGCGCCCCGAAACCGTTCGGCACCGCCACCGCGGGCAGGCCCGCACCGTTGCCGACCGCGCCCATCACGTCCCGCGCGGTCCCCCGGATCGCGCTGCGCACCTCGGCCCCCAGCATCGCGGCCACCGTCGCGCGCCCCGGGGCGACGAGCGCGTCGAGCGGGGCCAGCACCCGGTCCGCCGCGCGCGCCATCACGCTCCGCAGCCGCAGCGCCTTCACGTAGTCCTTGGCGAGGATCGCGTCGCGCGCGTAGGGGGTGTAGTGGTCTTCCGGCGCGGTGAGCCCCGCGATGGCGCCGCTCTCGATCAAATCCTCGAACGCGCTCGCCGCCTCCGCGAACAGGATGGTGCGGGTGACGTCGTCGTACGGAAGATCCGGCAGCGCGACCTCCTCGACGGTGCCGAGCCCGCGCAGCACCTCGAGCGAGCGCGCGAAGTTCTCCCGCACCGCGTCCTCGCAGCCGTCGGTGATGCCGCGCAGCACGCCGAAGCGGAAGCGCCGGCCGGCCGGCGCGCCCGCGTCGTAGCGATAGGCGCGGTCCACCGTGGTCGGATCGGCGGCGTCGCGCCCCGCGATGGCCTCCAGCACCAGGCCGCAGTCGTCCGCGGTGAGCGCGAGGGGGCCGAGCTTGTCGAGGGCGAAAGGATGGAGCCCCACGTCTCCGAGCCGATGGCGAAGGGCACGAGTCCGGCCGCGACCGCGGAGCCCGAGCCGCTCGACGAGCCGCCGCTCCACGCCTCCCGGTTCCACGGATTGACGCCGGGTCCGGTGAACGCGGCATTCGGCTGGCGATAGCCCATGCCCCCGGCCAGCTCCACCATCGCCAGCTTCGCGCAGAGCACCGCGCCCGCGGCCTCGAGCTTGAGGATCGCGGTGGCGTCGAAATCGAAGCAGCGGTCCTTGAAGGGCGCGGCGCCCCAGGTGGTCGGGATGCCGCCCGAGGTCGCGAGCAGGTCCTTGGCTCCGTAGGGGATGCCGTGGAGCGGGCCCCGGTACCGGCCGGCCGCGATCTCCGCCTCCGCGCGTCGCGCCTGCTCGATGGCGCGGTCGCGTGTCACCGTGACCACCGCGTTGTAGCGCGGGCCGAGACGCTCGAGGCGATCGAGGAAGGTCTCGGCCAGCGCGACCGGGGAGAGCCGGCGCGCGCGGATGCCCTCCGCGAGCTGCCGCACCGGCGTGAAGACCACGTCCTCGGCCATCACGGCTCCGCGCGGTACGCCGCGAAGGGCTGGGCCGGCTCGTCCGCGTTGGTGAGGCGCACCGCGCGGAGGGCGCGCGAGGCCTGCACGATCGCCTCGATCGAGGTGCGCACGCCGGCGAGCTGCTCGGCGTCCAGGCGGCTCCCGTAGCGCTCGCGCACCAGCGCGAGCAGGATGTCCACTTCCGCCCGGACCGCGTCGGCGTCGCTCATACCGCCCGCATTCTAGCGGAGGCGCGGATCGAGCGCATCGCGGAGTCCATCGCCGAGCAGGTTGAAGCCGAGCACGGCCAGGAAGATGGCGAGCCCGGGCAGCGCGGCCACGTGGGGCGCCACGTTCATGTACTGGCGGCTGCTCGAAAGCATGCTGCCCCAGTCGGAGGTCGGCGGCTGCACCCCCAGGCCGAGGAAGGACAGCCCGGCCAACGCGGTGATCATGCCGCCCACGTTCAGGGTGACCGCCACCACGATCGGGGCGAGGCAGTTGCGCAACACGTGCGAGATCGAGAGCCGAAGCTCGGACAGACCGAGGGCGCGCGCCGCCTCCACGTACTCGGTCTGCTTCACCGCCAGCACGGTGGCGCGCACGATGCGGCCGTAGAACGGGATGTTCACGATCGCGACCGCGACCATCCCGTTGACGAGACCCGGCCCGAGGGTGGCGATGATCGCGATCGCGAGCAGGAAGTATGGAAACGCCATCAGGGTGTCGATCGAGCGCATCACCACCTGGTCCACCCAGCGGCCGACGAAGCCGGCGAGCAGCCCGCAGACCGAGCCGGCGGCCGCCGCGAGCACGGTGGCGGCGAGGCCGACCACCAGCGAGGTGCGCGCCCCGTAGAGCAATCGGCTCAGCAGGTCGCGGCCGAACTCGTCGGTGCCGAGCGGATGCCCGGCGGTGAAGGGCCGCGCGAGGCGGCGCGCGGTGTCGATGGTATCCGGGTTGTGCGGCGCGAGCAGCGGGGCCAACACCGCGGCCGCGCCGAGGGCGATCACCAGGACCAGGCCGAACACCGCGCTGCCGCTCTTGCGGAACATGCGCGTGGCCTCCGCCACTCCGGAGCGGCCGGCGGGCGCGACCGCCACCTTGCCGCGGCTCGTCGCCACGCTACTCATAGCGGATGCGCGGGTCGAAGACCGCGTAGAGCAGGTCCACGACCAGGTTCACCACCACGAAGGTAGTGGCGATCAGCAGCACGCCCCCCTGCACCAGCGGATAGTCGCGGGCCTGGATCGCGCGGACCATCATGGAGCCGAGTCCGGGCCAGGAGAACACGGTCTCGGTGAGGATGGCCCCGCCGAGCAGATAGCCCACCTGCACTCCGACCACGGTGAGGATCGGGTTGAACGCGTTCTTGAGCACGTGCCGCGCGATGACCACCCGCTCGGCCAGGCCCTTGGCGCGCGCCGCGCGCACGTAGTCCTGCCGGATGATCTCGAGCACGCTCGAGCGGGTGAGGCGCGCCACCGCCGCCGCGGAGGCGGTGCCGAGGGTGATCGCGGGCAGCACGAGATGCCAGAGCATGTCGGTGAAGCCGCCGCCGTAGGGCGAGACCATCCCCGCCGACGGGAACCACCGGAGCGAGAGCGCGAAGACCAGGATGAGCATGATGCCGGTCCAGAAGACGGGCAGGCTCACCCCGGTCACCGCCACCCCCATGCTGAGCTTGTCGAGCCACGAGTACTGCCGGGTGGCCGAGACGATGCCCGCGCTGAGCCCGAGGGTCACCGCGATCAGGAGCGCGCCGGCGGTCAAGATCACGGTGGCCTTGAAGCGCAGCAGCACCTCGGGCAGCACCTCGCGCCCGAGCGGGATGGAGCGGCCGAGATCGCCCTGCACCACGCGGCCCATCCACTGCAGATACTGGAGCGCGACCGGCCGGTCGAGGCCGAGATCGCGGCGCAGCCGCTCCACGTCCTCGCGGGTGGCCTGCGCGCCCAGCATGATGGCGGCCGGATCACCGGGGGCCAGGCGCATCACCCCGAAGACGAGCAGGGAGACCCCGACCAGGACGGGCAGCGCCAGCAGCACGCGGCGGACGACGTAGCCCTGGAGGCCCGCCCCTCCTACTGCAGCCACACCTGCGTCAGCACCAGGTCGAAGTTCGGGTGGAGCTTGAACCCCTGCACGCGCTTGCGGTAGACGATGACCTGCTTGCCGTGGTCCACGAAGATCCACGGCGCGTCCTCCACCACCAGGCGCTGCGCCTCGCGGTAGAGCGGGATGCGCTCCTTCTCGTCGATCGTGGTGCGGCCCTTCCGGAGCAATTCGTCCACCCGCGGGTTCTGGTAGAACCCCGCGTTGAACGCGGGCGGGAACCGGTCGGAGGACAGCAGCATGTACATCATGTGGTCGGGATCGCCGATGGACGGGTTCCAGGACATCTCGGCCATGTCGGGGGCGTCGAGGTACTTCTTGAGATAGGCGCCCCACTCCATGGTCTGGATCTTGGCCCGCACGCCCACCGCGGCCAGGTTCGCCTGGATCACGGTGCCCATCTCGACGGGCGACTGCATGCCGGAGCCGGACTCGGGCACGAAAAAGGTCACGTCGAAGCCGTTGGCGAAGCCCGCCTCCTTCAGCAGGGCCTTGGCCTTCTCGGGATCGTACGGGTACCGCTGCGTCTTGTCCTCGTGGTACGCCCCGTACACCGGCGAGAGGGGCGTGGTCGCCACGATCGCGGTGCCCTTCAGGATGTCGCGGATGATCGCGTCCTTCTGCACCGCGTAGTTGAGCGCCTGGCGCACCCGCTTGTCCTTCAGGGCGGCGTGCCGGGTATTGAGCGCCACGTACCAGACCGCCGAGGAGTTGGTCTCGGCCACCACCACGTCCGGATCCTTCCGGAGATCGGCCAGGCTATCCGGCGGCACGTCCATGGTCAGGTCGATCTCGCCGGTCTTGATCGCGGACAGCCGCGCCTGCGCCTCGATGATCGGCACGTAGATGGCCTGGCGGACCTTGGGCGCCCCGCCCCAGTACTGGTCGTTGCGCGCGAGCACCACGCGCACGCCGGGCTCCCACGTCTCGAGCTTGAAGGGACCGGTACCCACCGGATGCTTCACGACGTCCTTGCCCCACTTCTTGAGCGCCTCGGGGCTGTAGATGTAGAGCGAGTGATGCGCGAGGTACTGGAGGAACGGGGTCAGCGGGGACTTGAGCCGGATCTGCACGGTGGTCGGGTTCACCGCCTCGACGCCCGCCACGTTGCCCAGGAAGCCCTTCACGTAGGGATACGTCCCGGTCGCGTAGAACGGGCCCTGGTCGTTCAGCTGCCGGTCGAAGCAGAACTTCACCGCCTCCGCGGTCAGCGGGGTGCCGTCGTGGAACTTCACGTTCGGCCGCAGGTTGAAGGTGTAGGTGAGCCCGTCCTTGGAGATGTCCCACGACTGGGCCAGCCCGGGGATGATCTTGTAGGTGCCGAGCTCCTGGGCGGTGAGCCCCTCGAACATGCGCTTGATGACGCGCGTCGAGTTGAGATCGGTGATCTGGGGCGGGTCCATGGTCACGGGCTCGGCGAGCAGCCCGATCACCATCGCGTCCTTCGGGGGCGCCGCCGTCGCGGTGGAGACGGCAACGACGGCCAGCAGCACCAGCCCGATTCCCCACGCGCGGCGTCTCGACATACGTTCCTCCCTCGAAGTGGTCCCGCTAAATGCCCCGCATAGTGCCCCAAGGGGCGCGGCTTGGCAACGGCCTCGCGCGGGGCTAAGATCGCGGGGTCTCTCACCGAACCAGGGAGGAACTCGACATGGCCAAGCGAATGCTCTTCATCGGCGCGGGTGCGATCGGCAGCTACTTGGGCGCGTTCCTCGCGCGGGCCGGTCACGAGGTCACCCTGGTCGATCCGTGGCCCGAGCAGGTCGAGACGCTGCGCCGCCAGGGCATCGCGGTCACCGGGCCCCACGATCCCTTCGAGGCCAAGCCGGTGGCGATCCACGTGCACGAGCTGCAGCGGCTCGGATCCGATTTCGACATCGGGTTCATCGCGATGAAGGCCTACGACACCGCGTGGGCCACCTGGATGGCGCTGCCGCACCTCAAGCCCGAGGGCTACCTGGTCTCCGCCCAGAACTGCTGGAACGATCCCATCGTGGCGGGCATCGCGGGGGTGGAGCGGTCGGTCGGCCTCATCATGTCGAAGATCGGCGTCGCCCTCTGGAAGCCGGGCCAGGTGGAGCGCGGCATGGAGAAGGGCCAGGGCGCCGGGCACGACGTGTTCCGGGCCGGCGAGCACGACGGGCGCATCACCGAGCGGGTCACCGAGCTGGCCGACATCATGAGCGTGGTGGACGGGGCGCGGCCCACCGACAACCTGTGGGGCGAGCGCTGGTCCAAGCTCTGCGCGAACTGCATGGGCAACCCGGTGCAGGCCATGACCGGGCTCGGCTCGGTCGAGATCGCGAAGCAGGCGCGCGGCCGCGAGATCACCATCCGCATCGCGCAGGAGTCCGCCGCGGTGGGGCTCAAGCTCGGCTATCGCATCCCCAAGTTCAACGGCCGCGAGGCCGAGCAGTGGGCGCAGGCCGGCCGCCCCGACGTGTACCAGGAGCTCGACGCCGCACTCACCCCCAAGGAGGGCAGCTCCGCCCGCAACTGGCGTGCCTCCATGGCCCAGGACGCGATCAAGGGCCGGCGCAGCGAGATCGATTACATGAACGGGCTCGTGGTGGACAAGGGCCGCGAGGTGGGTGTGCCCACGCCGGTGTCGAGCGCGGTGGTGGGGCTGATGCGCGAGGTCGACGCGGGCACGCGGAAGCCCGGGCCCGAGCACATCGAGCTCGCGCTCAAGCGCGCGGGGAGCTGACCCGCCTCCGGATCGAATCGGGGCGGATCAGCGAGGCGGGGGTAGCTCGCTGACCCGCAGGTTGGTGAAGAGCACCTCCATGCCTCGCTGGTCCACGTAGAGGCCCAGGGTGCCGCCGGCCTCCGCGGCCAGCTCCGCGGTCGCGACCGGGCGACCGTTGACGTAGGCCACGATGGACCGGTCGCGCAGCTCGACGGCCAGCGTGTTCGGGGCTCCGTACTCGGTCTTGACGCTCCGGGTCGCGGTGGGCGGCACCGGATAGTTCCACTTCCCGCCGATCCAGCTCGCCACCCGATAGGTCCCATTGGCGGTGAGCCCGAAGGTGGCGAAGGTGCGGTTGTCGGCCCCGCCGCGGCACCTCGATGCGCACGCCGGCCGGGAACACCTCCGGGCGCACCGGCCCGAGCAGGCAGGGGGCCGAGGCCGCGATGTTCTCGACCACGAAGCCGTCGTCCGCGTAGTGCGACCGGCAGATGGTGCCGGCGCCCGCCGCCCAGTTGCGGGGCGCGCGGAGCTCGTCGTCGAACATGACGCGGGGCCCGGCCGCGATCACGGTGCGCGACTCGGTCGCGGGCGCGCAGCCGGTGGCGAGAAGCGCCAGCGCCAGCGTGAGGACGAGCGGCGACATCGATCGCCTCCAGGATCGTGAGGGTGTGCACTGCTGGCCGTCGGCCATCTCATCTTTTACACTACCCGAGGCTCCAACGACAACGAGGGGGTGTGCCCATGCGCGGCATCGTCTTTACCGGCAACCGGCGGCTCGAGCTCCGAGACTTCCCCGATCCGACGCCCGGCCCGGGCGAGGTGGTGCTGGAGATCAAGGCCTCCGGCATGTGCGGCAGCGATCTCAAGTTCTACCGCGCGGACGGCAACGAGACCGCCTCCCTCGGCCTGGGCGGCAGCGGCAAGCAGGTGATCGCGGGGCACGAGCCGTGCGGGGTGATCGCCGCGCTCGGCCCCGGGGTGAGCCCCACCGAGGGACGCGTGGGCCAGCGGGTGATGAACCATCACTACACCGGCTGCGGTCACTGCAAGCACTGCCGGGTGGGGTGGTCGCAGCTCTGCAAGGCCGGCATCACCGTGTTCGGAGCCACCGGCGACGGCGCGCACGCGAAGTACATGAAGGTGCCCGCCCGCACCAACGTGCCCCTGCCCGACGAGCTCACCTTCGAGGAGGGCGCGGCGGTCTCCTGCGGCACCGGCACCGCCTACGGCGCGCTCAAGCGCATCGACGTGTCGGGGCGCGACACCCTCGCCGTGTTCGGGCAGGGCCCGGTCGGCCTCTCCGCCACCCTGCTGGGGGTGGCGATGGGCGCGCGGGTCATCGCGGTCGACATCTCTCCGGAGCGGCTCGGCCTCGCGAAGGAGTTCGGCGCCGACGCGGTGGTCAACTCGCGCGAGACCGATCCGGTAAAGGCGATCATGGAGCTGACCCACGGCGAGGGCGCGGAAGCCACGATGGACTGCACCGGGCTGCCCGAGCCCCGGGTGGCCGCGGTGCAGAGCGCGGCCACGTGGGGGCGCATGTGCTTCGTGGGCGAGGGCGGCGCCACCACCATCGACGTGAGCCGCGACCTGATCCGCAAGCAGCTCACCCTGGTGGCGTCGTGGACGTTCAGCAGCATGGGCCAGTGGGAGTGCGCGCGCTTCGTGGCCGACCGCAAGATCCCGCTCGGCCGGATCTTCACCGACCATTTCCGCCTGGACGAAGCGGCGGCCGCCTACCAGCGCTTCGACACGCAGACCACCGGCAAGGGCGTGTTCACCTCGTTCTAGGAGAAAGATCGTGCCCGACGTCAAGATCCTCGGCATTCCCGGCAGCCTGCGCCAGGCGTCCTTCAACCGCTTCGCGCTCCGCGCCGCCCAGGCTCTCCTGCCTCCCGGGGTGAGCCTGGAGATCTTCGAGCTCGAGGGCATTCCCCCGTACAACCAGGACCACGAGAGGCAGCCGCCGCCCCGCGTGGTGGAGCTCAAGGCCAAGGTGCGCGCGGCGGACGCGGTGCTCTTCTCGACTCCTGAGTACAACTACTCGATGCCCGGCGTGCTCAAGAACGCGATCGACTGGGCCTCGCGGCCCTACGGCGACAGTGCGTGGCAGGGCAAGCCGGTGGCGGTGATGGGCACCTCGGTGGGCATGCTGGGCAGCGCGCGCGCCCAGTACCACCTGCGTCAGTGCTTCATCTTCCTCAACATGCACGCGGTCAACCAGCCGGAGGTGCTGATCGCCAACGCGGCCCAGCGCTTCAACGAGACGGGCGAGCTGACCGACGAGGCGGCGCGCGAGCAGATCCGGACGCTGCTGGCGGAGCTGGTAGCCTGGACGATCCGCCTGAAAGGCTAGACCTGGCCGAAGAAGACCAGGTACTCGGCCTTGAGAACGCGCTCGAGTAGCAGGAGCAGGAGCGCGCCGGGCACCATCAGCACGATCGCGGTCACCGAGGCGATCTGCAGCTCGTAGCCCACGCTCGCGGTGTACATGTAGACGGGTAGCGTGGTG
>WNFK01095491.1_pt4 | contig 34856 bp, 29 predicted proteins | sample 5400281 | NCBI WGS metagenome assembly WNFK01 (sample SAMN13153350, study PRJNA577476) | soil metagenome | isolation source: 20 cm soil on Douglas fir-dominated hillslope | place: USA:California | collected 2013-09-17
AGATTCAATTACGCCTTGCAGCCGATGTCGAAGGATGAATTTGTCCGCATGATGACTGCCGACTTGCCTGAATCACCTGCTTACTTTCCGCGGGATGCCGAAATAAACCGCACCGGCGCCGAAGCGTTGAGTCAATTTCCCCAGATTGCCGCTTTAACACCGGCGGAAGTCCGTGATCTAACTCCGAACCGGCACGTAATTCTCGACGTGCGCGCGGCCGCCGAATTTGGCGCGGGACATATACCCGGTTCGATCAACATTGGACTCGGGGGCCAGTTTGCCATCTGGGCAGGCACACTTATTCCTATTGGAACGCCGATCGTGATCGTTGCTGAGTCAGAAGAAAAAGCTCAGGAAGCTGTCACGCGCCTCGCGAGAGTGGGTCATGAAAGCGTAAAAGGATATCTGGCCGGTGGGATCGCAGCCTGGAACAAGGCCGGTCTTGAACTCGCCGGCCTGCCGCAAATTACGGTTGGCGAACTAAACGAACTCATATCAGAGCCGGCCCCGCTGCAGATCGTCGACGTTCGTCGTCCACCCGAATACGCCAGCGGGCATGTGCCGCAGGCGATCCATGCGTCGCTCTCTGATTTACAAAAGGCACTTTCAAAGCTTGAGCTTGATCCGAACAAACCGACTGCAGTGATCTGCGCCGGCGGCTACCGTTCGAGCGCGGCCTCCAGCATCCTCGAGCAAAATGGGTTTTCAGATCTTCTGAACGTCGCTGGCGGTACGAGCGCCTGGATCGCTGCAGGTTATCCGGTGGAATAAAGGGTGAGCTGTTTTCTGGTTTCTTTTGTGCGCTCTTTGCTCTTTGTATCTCTGTGGGGAATCCTACTGGCAAAGGCTCTCCACAGAAGCACAGAAATCACAGGAGATGCATAGCAGCCTGAGCGCAACCGAATGAACTGCTGAAAGAAATCATTCAACCAGCCTGCGAAGCTGGCGGAGAGAGTGATAGCCCCAGGCGAGGCAGCCGAGCCTTGGGGAAACGCAAACCAAAAAGTTCGGAGCTCACGAAGTGGGCGACGGATGAAACGTTCAAAGTACGTCAGGTTGATTCATAGTAGCTCAACAGATCTAACTTACTCATCGTCTGTCGCCCGCTTAGCGGGCTCAGTTCAGTTTTGGCTGTCTCCCCAGGCTCGGCTGCCTCGCCTGGGGCTATTACTCTCTCCGCCAGCTTCGCCGGCTCATTGAACAAGCACCTGCCTTTTACTATTGATCATTTACCATTTACGATTCACTTGTCTTGGATCCTTTTACCTTCAAACTCCTGATCTCGCTTGCGATTGTCGTCATCGCCACCATTCACGGCTTTGGTGCGGCGTGGCTGGCGATCTGGATGCTGTTTCATCCTTACCATTCAGTTAGATTTCTTGGCGTCACTGTTTGGCCGCAGGGAATGATTCCGCGGCACCGTGAGAAGTTGGCCGAGTCGATTGGGAACGCCGTCGGCAACGAGCTCGTGTCGCAGCAGACCGTGTTTGACGCTCTGTTTGAAACCAGTTTCTTTCAGCGCAAGGTGGAGGATTTTGTCAACGCGCACACTCACGATCTGCTCGGAAAAGTTTATCCCTCGTTCATCGACGCTTTGCCGGCGGCAGCTCGCGGGCCGATTCTTGATACCGTGTCAGCGCTGCAATACCGCCTGGCCGACTACATCGCCGCAATGCTGAAAAGCGAAGATACTTCTGTTGCGATCGCGTCTTTTGTAAATCGACAGGTGGACGAGCTTCTCGCGCGTCGCGTAGGCGATACGCTCAGCGAAGATCAGTTCAATACGATTCTGACCTTTGTGCAGTCACGTTTTGCGCGACTGGTTAACGAAGAAGGTCTGGAAGAAAAAATTAGCGGTTTTGTTTCGGGGCGACTCGATGATCTGGCCCGGAGCAATGCGACCCTGGCTGAAACATTTACTCCGGAGACCGTTGCTTTTATCAAGGAACGGATCGATAGCCAGGTGCCGCCGATCGTGCATCACCTTGCAGACATCGCCACCAGTCCCAACACCCGCACGCAAATTGGCGCCCTGATCAAGCGTGAAGTTGATGACTACTACGATCAACTTTCCCTTATCAAAAAGATCTTCATCTCGCGTGAACGCATCCATCGCGAAGTTGATGAGCTGGTCGATAAGACTTTGCCTAAACGCATCGAGGAGTATTTGCGCGGCCCCGCGTTTGAAAAGGAGGCCGAAGCATTTCTGAATGCAACTATCGACAACGTGCTGGCGCGGCCGCTGAACGTGCTGGTGGGGCAGATTGAATCCGAAAGGTTCGACTCCATCAAACAGGAAATAACCAGCCGCATCGTGGAGATGGCCAAGAGCGAGGAGTTGTCGGCTTCAGTTGGTACTTACTTTCGCGAAGCGATTGAGCGGTTCCGACCGCAAACGCTTGGCTCAGCGTTGCAACAGCTCGATCCCGACTCCATTCAGACTGCCAAAGCATTTCTGACCAGGAGCGTGGTGGGCCTGCTCGCGCGCGATGATACGGCGCGGACGATAAATGCAATTCTGAGTTCGCAGATCGAGCGACTACTGGTGTCGCCGATCGGACGTCTCGGCGATCATGTGTCAGAACATTCGATGAAACGCGCCAGCGCGGCACTGGTTGGACGAATAACTATGACCGCGCGCGAGGGACTGCCGAAGGCGATTGCCGAGTTTGACGTTGGCGGACTGGTGCGCAAGAAGGTTTCCGATTATCCGATTGAGAAGCTCGAGGCGCTGGTGTTGTCGGTTGCCAGTCATCATCTGAAGACGATTGAACTTTTCGGCGCGGTGATTGGCTTCTTCATCGGCGTGCTGCAAGTGATCTATTTCTGGCTGACTTACGTGCCTGGACGATAACGTGAGAGAGGTCGACTAACAGAACCAGGAAGAGTTCTTGAAGGCTACCGCTGGTTCTGATTTTGTCTCTCCAACAAACAGGCGCCTGCCCACGGTCGATTTGGCTGAAAGGCTTCCGACTTCTGCAGTTGGTAGAAGAAACTCATCATTCGCGGCAGGCGTTTCAATGCACCGGCAGTGTGCCATATTGAGCGAACGGCGGTCGGCCTCCAGCCAAACTTACTGAAGAATTCGGGACCGTCGGCGGGCGCAAACTTAAAAGGTGCTGAAGCCTCATCAAAAGCCTTTCCCATTTTCTTTATCAGCATTTTCAAAAGTGCCGGCGAGGTAATGTCCAGCAGCCAGTAACGAAACTGTTCGTGCGCCGCGAGATCCGTAGCTAACAAGCCGACCTCCTCGGGGCTCAAATAAAGTACGAGGCCTTCACCTATAATAAGCGCCTGGCGCGATTGTTTCGCGAGGCGCTGGAAGAGTTCGCGGCGACCATTCACATCGGAAAGATCCAGACGAACCCGCTCGAGCAGGCACGAAGGCTTTTCGTCACGCAGTAACTCCTCCTTGTAATCAGTAATCTCCGGCAGATCGACTTCTATCCACTTCAAACCGGCTGGCAGCGCGAGTCGATAGGGACGAGCATCGAGGCCGGCCGCAAGATTGATTACGGTATCGCAGCCTTCCTCTAGAGACTTGGCGATGAAATGATCAAACAAGTAGGTGCGCGTGAACCACGACCACGCGTTCTTTTCACTAAACGCCAATGACTTCGCGATCTCCTGCCCGCGCTCTCCGGCAAGCCGGCGTGCAAAAGGATCGCGAAAAAGCGCGTTCGGATGTTCGTTCTCGCGCGCGCGATAAACGGCGGCGAGCAGGGCGGTGTCAGAGATGTTGCGGATTAGCATAGCAATTGGGCCTTGGGGAACTGGGCAAAAGGGGAAAAGGGGAAGGGTAAGGGAGGCGGTCCTTACCCCCTTACCCTTTTCCCTTTTCCGCCGGTGCTGTCAGATACCAAGTGTTATCCCACGCGTCTTTCACCCAGGCAGTACGACCGTAGCCTTGAGTGATAGGCGCCTGCAGGGAAGTAGCGCCCGCATTGAGCGCCCGCGTGTAGACCTCCTCAAGATTCTCGACATTAACAAACAAAGCGGGGGGCATTGGTTGCGCGTCGCCATGCGCCTCACCCATCTCGATCATTGAGTCGCCGATGCGCACCACGGCGTGGTGGATCATTCCCTCCGGCGACTGTTCGCGCGAAATCTCTTCAGCTGCAAATGCCTGCTTCATAAACTCGATTAACCCCGCAGCGCCGATCGGGTGCAGGAAAGGTGTCACCGGACGCAACCCCTCGGGAATGTAAGTTCCGGGGAGTCCGAGTTTGTGCGTCGCAATCCACCAGATATTTCCGGTGGGGTCCTTCACTCCGGTTTCTCGATCGCCGTAAAACTGATCGACTGGCTCCTCTACGGAAGTGGCGCCGGCATCGAGGGCGCGTTGATAGACTGCATCGGCATCGGGCACATAGAGGTGGAGCGCTGTCGGGATTTCTTCAACGGCTTCGTAGCCGCCGATCATCAGTTTGGACTCGCCGATCGTAACTTCGGCGTGCAAGCCGCCTGCTGAACCGATAGTGCGAAACACCTCGGTGGCGCCAAAGGCCTGCTTAACAAATTCGACCAATTGCTCGGCGCGTTTTACGGTCAGGTATGGCGTGACGGTATGGTAGCCGGCTAGTGAAGTCTCCGAAGCTTGTTGTTTCTCTGTTCCGGTAGCAGTCATGGTTGCACTCCTTCTTAATGTCTCTTTCAGACTTGATTTGAAACCCTCCCGCGGCAGCAGACGCAGTTCACTTGCGAGCGCGGCCAACTCTCGCAGGACGGGCTCCTCTGCCGTGAACGTGATTGTCCCGCTCGATGCGGGTGCGACAATCGCATCGATGGCTTCGTTCAGTTGCTCGATTAAAAACTGCTCAGACATTTTTCTCACTCACGCGCGCGCGCAGGTTTTGCAACGCGCGAAACTGCAACTGTTTTATTGCTCCCTCGCTCCTGCTCAACTGCTGAGCAATCTCGCGAATACTTTTCTCTTCGGCAAAACGCAAACGCATTACGTGGCGCTGGTCCCAGGGCAGTTGATCCACCAACTGGTAAACTCGCGCGACGGTTTCTGCCTGTTCGAGATCGTCATCGATGCCGGTCCCGGAGCCCTGGTCAAGCGACTGAACGAAAGATCCCGGTCCGGGTTCCCGCAGCAGGCGTTGCGCGCGATCGGCAATCGAGTTTCGGGCGATGCGAAACAGCCAGGCGGCGAAAGGCGCGCCGCGCCACTTAAACTTGCCCAGGTTTGCGAGAGCCTGATGAAAAACATGAGAGGTCAGCTCTTCCGCCGCCGCACGCTCGCGAACTCGCCGGGCGATATAGGCATAGACGCGTTCGAAGTGTAGTTCATACAACTTGCCAAAGCGGCTCGCATCCTGCTGCGCCGCCTCGATCAAGGCCCGTTCTTCTTGCTGGTTATCTGGACCCTTCAAACTAGTCCTCACCTCGACCCGCCCCCGACAACGTTACCCGCACGCAAAACCCCGGCGAACGTTCTTCTATCTATATAAACTGTCGTGGAAGGAAAAGGTTACGGCAGAAGGGAAGAAAACAGAAGGCAGAAGGCAGAAAGCAGAAGGCAGAAGGCAGAAGGCAGAAAGCAGTAGACAGAACGCAGCAGCGGACTTAGCTTTGTCTGCCTACTGCCTACTGCCTACTGCCTACTGCCTACTGCCTACTGCCTACTGCCTACTGCCTACTGCCTACTGCCTACTGCCTACTGCCTACTGCCCTGGAGCTATGAGTTCAGCGGATTGGGCCGCCTTGGGATCGTAGGCTGTGGCGAGAAATTTCTTGGCCACGGCCTGTGCATTGTCGTAGTTGATGCCTGATTGCACTGCCTTGTTGTATTCCGAGACAGCGCGATTGCGTTCGCCCTTGGCATCGTAGGCATTGCCCTTTTTGATGTGGGCCCAGGCTTCAATCCACGAAGGCTGCAAGGTGCCGGCGAGCGCAGCGTCAAAATTATCGAGCGCCGGCTGCCAGTTACGCTGCTCGAGAAAAAGCAGTCCCAGGTTGTAGTAGACCCATGAGTTTGAACGATCAAGCTTTAGCGCAGCTTCAAACTGTTGCTGAGCTTCGGCGTAAAGCCCTTCTTTCATTTGTTCGATGCCACGGCGCGCCACGATCGATACGCGCAATTCGTCAGACATGCGCAGGATTCTATAGTTGGGATCGACCACAACTTCGATTGGCTGTCCGTTTGATTCGAAATCAAAATCTTCGCTCTTGCCTTCTATTCGCGTCGTCGTTGTCTGGGTGTCGCCTTCGGTGCGCAGCATTAATTGCACCGGCATGCGCAGGGCTTCGAGGTTCTGCTTCACAGTGCCGCGAGTGCGAAACTTCCCGGCCCGAGTACGAATAATTTGATAGTCGACGGTAAACTCCGGAACTCCCGTTCCCTCAATCCACTGCGCAAAAAAGTAGCGAAGGTTTACGACCGCAACCTGTGAAGCCAACTTCTCGAAATCGTCGATAGAGGCATTCTTGCCGCGATATTGCTCGAGGAAATTGCGCAACAACTGGTCAAACTTTTCCTTGCCCATGGTCTCGCGCAGCATGCGAAAAACCATTGCGCCTTTGTGAAAGATTATTGACTGATAGGCGGCTGATTGATCATCGAGGGCGCCGGGCGCGCGGGCGATCGATGCGGTCTGCTCAAACGTCAGCGCGCGTTCCTGTTCCTCGCGTTGTATTGCCTCGAGCGCGCCGCCGGTTAAACTCGATTCACGAAATGCGAAGGCGCTCCATTCGGCGAGACCCTGCGAGATCCAGGCATCGTCAAACGACTTCAAGCCGACCGTTTGACCCCACCATTGATACGCCACTTCCCGCGCAAGTCTCTCGTCCGGGGCTGGCCGCGACGAGTCGAACAGTTTCGCCGCCAGGAAGATAATCCCTGGACCCGAGTAAGTGTCCAGGCTGTCGTCGTCAACTTGCACAACCACCAGGCGCGTCCCGAAGATCGGAGCGCCATACTGTTTTGAGTAAAACTCCAACACCTGGCCCATCATCTCCGCGTAACCATTGATGCGACCCTCGCTCCCGGGCTTCGCATAAAACTGAATCTCATAATTGCCAAAGCGCAGGTTACGGTTGATGTATTGGCCGGCGGCGAAATTTCCGATTAACACCGGTTGGCGATGAACAAAGTGAAACCTGGTGGTGCCATCCTTCGGCGAAGCCTGCGGCGCGACGGCGTCGTCGCTGGTGCCCGCCACCTGCAAGCCGGTGGGAACGATTAAAGTAATGTCAGACGTAGCGCGATCCGCAGCATAGTCATGAAAAGGAAACCACCGCGAGGCGTACATCAAATAAGAGCCTTCGGGACCTACGTAAGCCAGGCGCCTGGTAGCGAGCGGGCCGCCTTCGGGAGTAAGCAGAGCGCCACTCCAGCGAAATCGCAATGTTAGCGGTTGATTCGCAGGCACAACCTGCCCAAGGTCAACTCTTACACTTGGCCCAAGCGAGCCGACACCAACTGCATCCTGTACAAAACTCGTCAAGGGCTTACCGCCGAGGTCAATACTTTCTACCTTCAGGGACCCGTTGAGTTCGAAGACAAGTGAACGAGTTGATTCCTGTGGAATGACGGTAACGTCAGCCCCGGCTCGCAACATGTGCTGGTCTGGAATTAACTGAGCTTCGATGCGGTAGTTGGTGATATCGAAACGCGAGGCGGCCTGTTGCGGTGCGGGCTGTTGGGCGCTCCCGGCCGTCGTAATGACGAAAAGAGTGACAATTGATAAGAATATTGGGGAAAAGATGGGCCTGCATATCTTCATATTATCTCGGCTTCGTTAGTGATTGCTCTCGATTATACAACTGCGAACATGTTGCCGCACAGCAGTCTGACTGCCGTTCCTGGAGCCTCCAGGGGAGTTTTCAAAGCTGACTCTCCGCGAGATTGAGGCCTTCGTTCCGGGATTTTTTGGATGGTAAACAGGTGCAGGCGGTTGGCTGGCGGATAGGGCAGACTCAAGTTATTTGCCGGGACTGTGGGGCAACTCAAGCGATTTGCTGGGACCGCGGGCGTCCCGCCCGCAAATGAGCGCGAAGCGCGAACAAAACCGCTAACAGTCTAAAATTGAAGAGATGGTAATCGAAGCAGGAGCGGGCGGACGCCCGCGGTCCCAGCACATCACTTGAGAAGGCTTGATAGAGATTTCAGGGTTTGATTTTCGGCGTGCCGACGAAGTCCAATTCCTTCACATCGTCATTCGCGAGCGGCAGAACTCTGTCTACCGGTTCAAAAGCAAAACCATCCTTCGAAGGAATAACCCTGTAACTACTCGGCGCTGTGGAAGATGCTACCGTGAAGGAATAGTTTCCCCGCTCATCAGTAGTTGAGGCGAGCACCGTACCCTGTGGACTGATCAGCACCACTACAACATTCGCGAGTGGGTTGCCGGTTGAGTCCTTCACTCGTCCGGTGATTGCGACCGTTGTTTGCGGGGCTTTATTTAGTTTCTCCACCGGCGACGTTTCGAGTGGTTCCGCGGCCACGGGCCCGGGTGTTGCAGCCGGAGCGACTTCCGGAGTAGCGGCGACCGCGGGCGCTTCGGGTGACGCCGGCGTTGCTTCGGGTGTAGCCTCTGGCGATTGAGTTGGTGTTGGCTGCGGTACCTGAACTGCAGGAACTTCCGCGGCTGGTGATGGAGCTGGAACTGACGCGGGTTCCGAAGACGAAGGGGACGTTGGCGTCACGGAGTCAACCGGAGTTGCTGCCGGCGTGCTTGCCGGCAACGAAGTTGGTTGCACAGTTTCGTTGGATTTATCTGGCGCCGGCGATGGCGCATTAACAGATGTTTCGAAGCCTGGCCCTATTCGTTCGTTGAGTCCGTCGAGTGAGCCGTTCACCTTTCGATAGAGTTGCTCGATTAAGGTGCGACGGACCGGATCCGGATCACCGGAATTGTAGCTCTTGATGTAATTGGAAAGTGCTTCCGCTTTCTTATCCTGACGTTCGAGCGCGACTCCTAGATGCCACAACGCAGCGCGTGCTGCCGGGGTCCCTTCCGGCAAAATGGTAACAGCGCGTTGCAGGTGTTCCACCGCCGCGTCAAACTTATCCCGATTGTAGAGTGCCCACCCGGACGTGTCCTCGATGCGACCGCGTACAAGATTAGACAAAATGTTGCGCGGTGCTTCGGGAATATCCGGCGTGCCTCCGGCAGCGATGGCTCGCGCACGAATCAGGCGAAACTCATCAGCCTGTACCACGACCGTCAATTCGGGAACGGTGAGTCCGGCGGTAGCGCTCTCTCGCGCCGCTTCAGCGAGTTCATAAGCAGTCTGGTAGCCAACTCCTTTTTGTAGTAAACGACTGGCGGCATAAAGTTCACGGTGAAGCTTCTCCGCTGCCTCCCTGATCGAGAGCAGTAGCAAAAGCCAAAAGCGCTTTAAGAATTTTGGCGTTGTTCCCAGAATCAGCGGCAGCGAACTGAAAAATACTAGCTCTTCGCTCAGGCGCCAGCAGCTCCACGAAATCTGCGCTGTGCACAACCGCATGTCCGGCAAGCCGAGCTTCGATCTGGCCATCCTTAATGCTGAACGACTGTCTTAAAATTTCCGCAGCTTCATCATAAAGTCCGGTGGCGACCAGCGTGCTGGCCAACTCATAATCGAGCGTCGGAAACTTTCCATACTGGCGCGCGAATCGCAGCGCGCGTTCGGCGTCCAATGGCTTCCGTTGCGCGACTAACGCGCGAGCCAGCGCAATTTGCGACCAGGTGTAACGCGGTTCTATCTGGACGGCGCGCAGTGCGAGGTCAAGAGCCAATTCACTGTCATTGTGAGCGGCAAACCAGTAGGCAGAGCCGGCGAGCAAACTCAAGTTGCGCGGATCCGCCGCCAGCGCCTTGTCGAGTTCGGGTTTTGCTTCGTCTTTCCGGCCCAGTTCGAACAATGAAAGAATCAAGCCGGCACGCGCCGTTTTGTCGGCGGGTTCAGCCTCCAGCTGTTGCCGATAGAGCACTAACGCTTCTTCCGATTTCCCCAGGGCGCGATTGAGATCGGCGAGACTTCGCCGCGAGGTCCTTGAAGTCGGATCGAGTTCCAGCGCTTTTTTGTACTCTGCAGCTGCTTCTTCGAGACGCAGCGAAATGTGCAGGGCGCGCCCCAGGCCTTGATGCGCTTCGGCAAGGTCGGGAGCCAGTTTTACGGCCTCGGTCGTCAGGCGAAGGGCCTCGTTTGCCTGTTCAGTGGTGACATAAAAACTGGAAAGAATCACCAATCGCCTGGGGTCGTTACCAAACTTTGCCTCGATGTCCTGGGCCGCTTTCGCCGCTGCCGCGGTTTCTCCACGCAGGTAGAGATTCAAGGGAATTTGATAGATGACTCCGGAAAACAACTTCTCTGAAGCGTCGACCGGGGCATCGGCGATGGCCATCATAAATTGTTCCACACCGGCTGCGCTGTCGCCTGCCTTTAGTCGTTGATCGCCGACCGCGGCCCGAGCGCTAACAAGAATCTCCAGGGCGAGCGCTCTCGACTTGGAATCAGGATGAGTATCAAGGAATGTTTTGAGCAAACCGACTCGCTCTTCAACTGGCTTGGTCAGCGTTAGTGACACTTCCTCTGAATCCGCTTCGTCGTCGACAGGTGCGGCCACAGGCTTTCTGGTTTTATTGGCCGCGCTCGGAGTGCGGGATGTTGACGCCTTAATTGTTGTTGGCACTACGTCAGTTGACGCTGACGCAACCACCGGAACTGCTTGAACCTCAGGCTGACTTGCCGGCTGATCGTTTGCGGGAGAGTTGCCGGCTGCAGCCGCCTCCGGTGCCTTGTCAAAGTCGTCAGCATTAAACGCCAACTTATGCGAGAGCGACGTTACGAAGTGTTGGACGCCGGCGTTGACTCCTTCGCTAAATTGACTGGCATCAATCAGGGTGCGCATGCGTTGACCCATTTCGCCCAGCACGCCTTCAGGTAGATCGCTTTGCACGGACTTGCTAAAAACTGTGAACGAAAGTTTTTCATCGACGGCAACCACCATAAGCAAGCTTTTCTTTATGGTGGTGCGGGCCCCGACATTCCAATCCTTGGCGAGCTGCAACGAGAACGCGGAAATATCCTGGCCCCCGGTTGACTGGACCGTCGCGACGTCAAACTCAATCCCGGTTTTTATTTTCAGATTGGCGAGGATGTTTTCCAGTTGCTGTCTGGCCTGCTCGTTCACAACCCCGGCAAAGTCGTTTACATGGCCTGACGGGGCAGGCAATTTCTGCGTTGTCTGCGCAAGCTGGTTTACACCAAGCGTCAAGAAGAGCGCCACACTACAGCAGAAGAGCAGGATCGAGTTTAATATTCGCTGACCTGATAATTTCATGCGCTCGGTTCTCTTGAAGTGTGGGCCTTGTTTGTATGTGGGGAAGTTCACCTGATTTACCCTGACGCCTGACGGATTGGGGGTTATCTAAATGGAGACGTTCTGGAGAGCATGATAACATCGCGTGCTTTTGTCAGCGAGTAAGGGCCTTCCGCGAACGATTGTTTGAGAGCGCCAAAGACGCGAAATGTAACAGCCTGGGGGCGACGCCCCAGGAACTTGAAAGTACTGATACTGGAAGCGCTGAAGGCGCGTAATGAAGTTGTTGCCTCAGGCTCCCACAAGACCACTCTGACAAGTTTCATTTCGCGCCTTTGGCGCTTGATTTTCGGAGGATGCAGGTGAGCGAACTTGAAGACGCCTGGGCTGCCGGTCTTGCCGAAGCTGAAGCGCGCGCGCGGGCCCACGGCCGTACAGACGTCGCCGACTACCTTGCTTTGCGCAACTCCAATGATTTGATCAGAAGGATTGCCGGCGACTGGTTATTGAACATGTTTACTACGGTTGCAGGTGAAGCGAATCGCGCCGGCGCTGCGATTCAGATCTCAACGCAGGATGCACATCGGTTTAAAGTCGGCAATGCCAGCATGGTCGGCAGCCTCCTGAGTTTAGGCAGCGGCGTGCGCAAGCTGCTGATCGAAGTGGGTTGGCCGCGCACGCCTCGCGACGGCTTTATTCGCGGCGGTGGTTTGGCGTGTGGCAACATCAGGCATGTCGGCATCAAACCCGCAAACGAAGAATTGCGGCTCGTACTTGATGTTACCGGCACACCTACCTGGATGGTAATGAAGGGACAAGGAACACACACTGGTCCTTCCGAGCTTCGCAACCTGCCAAAACTTCACGAAGCAAGTGTCAAAAAACACGTTTCAATCCTGGTCGATGATTCGCAAAGCACTTGAACACCACCCTGACGATATCCGGTAATCCGTGCACGTTTTCGAACTGTTCCGGCGAAGCAGGTAGTCCCGCTCGCTGATAATAGCCGTAGAATTGCTGGTTCTTCCTCATCCAAAACCGTTCAACTCAACCCCCCCTCGCGCCCCAGAGTCTTGAGGCACGATGCTTGCCAATATCGCGGACGGTAAGACGCTCGACAATGTTCGGTGTCCCCACTTGCGAGCAAAACCGGCTAAAGAAGTTTGAGGAGGCTAACCAAATGACGAACCGACGCACACTGAGTTTTTCAATTCTTGCGGCTGCCATGCTGGCGCTGTGCTTGCCGGTGTTGGCAGCCGCTCAGGGTGGTTACGGCTATCCTGATTACGGTCGCAACCGAAACTACGGACGCTACGACGAGCGCTACCTTAAAGACTTCACAGCCGCGTCAATGGAACGCAGCGGGAAGATCAAATGAACTCTCAGGGCCATGAGTTCCGGCGCGCTGTCAGCAGCTTGAAATCACGTTTTGGAAACGGGCGCGATCTTAACCGCAGCCGAGATGAAGCCCAGCGCGTGCTGCAACAGGCCCAACTGTTTGACCGCGTCGGGCGCGGCAGAGGTTTCGACAACCGAGTCGCATCCGATTGGTCGCAGATTCAACAGGAGTTGCAGGTAATCAGCGACGCCTATGGAGTTGGTTACTACAATAATGGTGGTAACTGGCCCAATGGAAATGGCCGCACCTATCCGAACTATCCAAACAACGGCAATCGTAACAACGATTGGTGGCGCAGAATTCCCTGGCCCAACTAAGGTCAGGCAGTTAAGCCAATCATGAATTGAAAGCCTCGTCCCGCTTGAATGAGTGGGACGAGGCTTTCGCATGTCGTAGTTCAGATGACAGAATAGCCGCATGGCTGGAACGCTCTACCTGATTGCAACCCCAATCGGAAATCTCGAAGACATTACGCACCGGGCCGTACGACTATTGGGCGAGGTTGAGATAATTGCCTGTGAAGACACTCGCCATACAAAGAAACTACTCAATCACTACGGTATCAACACCAGAACCATCAGCTATCACGAACACAACGAACGTGAGCGCGCTACGGAACTTATTGAACGCCTCAAGGCCGGCGCAGATGTAGCCGTCGTTTCCGACGCGGGTACGCCCGGCATTAGCGACCCCGGGTTTCGGCTGGCGCGCATTGCCATCGATCATGAGCTGCAGGTCGTTCCCGTGCCCGGCGCGTCGGCGCTGATTAGCGCTCTGGTTGCGTCTGGTTTGCCCACGGATGAATTCTTCTTTGGCGGCTTTCTTCCCGCGCGCGCCGGAGCGCGACGAGCGCGACTCGCTGAACTGCGTTCGCTTCCCGCCACTTTGATTTTTTACGAAGGGCCGCATCGCATCGCTGCAACGCTTAAAGATGCGCTGGAGATACTTGGCCAGCGCCAGGCCGTAGTAGCCAGAGAGTTGACGAAAATGCACGAGGAGATAGCGCGTGGGAGTTTGAGTGAACTAGCCGCGCGATTTTCGTCGCCCGAGCGCGCGCGCGGCGAGATGGTGCTGATCATTGATCGAACAGTGATGCCAAACGAAAGCGCTGGCAGCCAACCCGACGCAAGCGTTTCAGCGCTGGTTACCGAGTTTGAGGCGAAGGGGTTTGATCACCGCGCGGCGCTAAAAAAAGCGGCGCGTGAGCTGGGACTATCGCGCGACGAAGCTTATCGTCGGCTGGTGTCGGAGCGGAAAGATTCGTAACGAATAGGATGTCCAAAGTCCAAAGTCAACAACACCAAAACAGACGTTGGACTTTGGACCTTGAACCTTGGATGGAGTTAACGCGCGTCGGCCGCTTGTTGCAGTTCTGCTATATCAAGCTTCTTCATTTTCATCATGGCCTTCATAACGCGATCCTTCCTCTGCGGATCATCGTCCTGAATCCACTCCAACAAAACGTCAGGAGTGATCTGCCACGCCAGGCCAAACTTGTCTTTGAGCCATCCGCATTCAATTATCTGGCCGCCAGCACCAAGTTTGTCCCAGTAGTAGTCCACTTCCTCCTGCGTCTTACAGTGAACGACGAGCGATATAGCCTCAGTGAACTTGAACTCCGGACCGCCATTCAGAGCAGTGAACTCCTGCCCGTCAAGCTGAAAATCTATGGTCAAAACGCTTCCCTTCGGACCGGGTCCTGATTCGCCATAATGTACGGTCCTGCGGACACTGGAGTTTTTAAAGACCGAGACATAAAAATTCACGGCCTCCTCAGCGTTGTTGTTGAACCACAGGAACGACGTGATTTTTTGTTGAACGGACTGAGTTCCTTCATCCTTTGACCTTGCGACTGCGCTTCCCTGCGTTGCCTTTGTTTCTGCCATAATTGATTCTCCTTTTTTTGTCGTTCTACCAGTTAATCGAACGCCGGCATGGAAGATCGACAAGTCTGTCAGATTTTTTTGAAGTTTTGTCGCAGTTCAAAGACTCGACTGCCCGGCCGAGTCTTTAAACTGCTGATTGAATCCTGACGGGCTACTTCTCATTCTCGATTACGGACAGAATGTTGCCTGCTGGATCTTTGAACCAGGCGATCTGCATACCCGGTCCCTTCATGATGCCCCGCTCGTCAGTCTTGAGTTCGGGCTGGTTATACTTTTCAAGTTTTATTCCGAATGTTGTTAACTCCGCCACCGCTTCCTCAATGTCCTTCACCGGAAAGTTGAGGACTGTGAAAGAAGCCGGCGTGTGGTTTGGCTTCGGATATAAGAAGACACCAGTGCCCCCGGCATTCAGCTCCAGACCCTCCTCATGTTCAGTGACCTTCAATCCTAAGGTTTGACCGTAGAAATCTTTGGCCTTCTCCAGATCGTTTACGGAAAAACTCGAAAAAGACTTCGCATCCTTAAAGATGCTGGAATTTTTTCGCGCTCGCGTTGCTGCCCCTTTTGCTGCCATTGCTCAATCTCCTCTCGATTATTATGCCGGGATTATTAGTGCCGGGATGATTACACGAAGGCGAAAGTTTGCTCGCCCTCTGTTTGTAACGATGTCGTAACAGGATGGCAGCATTAGAACTCTAAAACGTGGCAGACTCGTGGCGATTCCTAGTCTTTCATATGCTGATTCAATGCTTTTACTGAGGTAAACTGAGGGTAGTGAGGAAAACGAGAGGAGAGTCATTATGACGGAGATACCCACAAACCGTTTCGCAAAACAAACCCCAGGTCACCTCCATCGGTTCCTCTTCTTCGCAGCCCTCTTTTTCTCGCTCACGATCGCGCCCTTCGCTAATCCTGCAGTTAGCACGACCAAGGCAGCGGACAGTACAACGGGAGAGTCACGCTATGCGACGCTCGACGGCGCGCGCCTCTATTACGTGAACTACGGCAAGGGCAGCGAAGCCTTGATCCTGATTCACGGTGGCTGACCCTTCAATCTGGGGAGAAGATAAAGTCAATGTTCCGGTGCTGGCGATTATGGCTAAAAACCCGTTTTTCGGTCCTGATCTGGAGCAGAGTTTTCGAAGCATTGCCTCCAATCTGGATTTCCGCCTGTGGGATGGCGTGGGCCATTTCGTCATGATGGAACGCCCGAAAGAATTTAACGAAGCAGTGCTGGGCTTTCTGGATAAGAATACGCTGCTGAAAAAACAGAAATAGTGAATCCCTACACTCAAGTGATTGGCTGGGACCGCGGGCGTCTCGCCCGCATTCAAGATACGGTAATGTCAATTCCTGATGCTTGCGTCTTTCCTACGCGGGGCGGGACGCCCGCGGTCCCAGTGAAGAGGTTGACGCTATCGGCAAGCTCAGTTAGGCGAGCGTTCCTGATTAATCTGAAACTGCAGCTGTTGTGGCAGGTGCTTATCGACTACGGGACGAGCGGGACGATTAGCGAGTTCCCAAAGCGTGACGTAAATCGTGCGCGCAACGTTTTCCATTTTTTGAAAGTCGATCTTGTCGACCGAGTCGCCCGGCTTGTGGTAGTCCTCGTGTTCGCCGTCAAAAAAGAAAACAATCGGAATGCCTTTGCGCGCATAGTTGTAATGGTCGCTGCGGAAGAAGAAGCGGTTGGGGTCGGCAGGATTATCGTAGCGATAATCGTAAGTGAGGTTCAGGTATTGCTTGTTCACGCCGGCAACTAGATCACCAAGTTCCGTACTCATCATCCTGGAGCCGATAACATAAATCTCATTGGGTCCGGAGAGCTCCTGGTTGCGCGGATTCGTGTCGCCTTCTTTTTTGCTGCGACCAATCATGTCAATATTGATCTGCGTCACGACCTTAACGAGCGGCAGCGTCGGATAGCTTGTGAAATAGCGCGATCCCCACAGCCCTTTCTCTTCGCCTGCATGCCAAACAAACAGTATCGAGCGTTTGGGTCGAATCCGGGCCCTGGCCAGAGCCTCCGCCATCCCGAGCAAGGCCGTGGTTCCGGAACCATCATCATCCGCGCCGTTGTAAATGGCGTCGCCGTTTACCGGGAGGCCGATGCCTACGTGGTCGTAGTGTGCGCCCAGCGCGATATACTCGTCTTTGAGAACCGGATCACTGCCTTCAAAAATTCCAACGACGTTCTGCGTAGTAGTTTGGTCTGATTTCACCTTTACGGTGATAGAGATTTTCTTGTTCGCGTTCAGGTCAAACGGCTGCGGCGTATTGCCCGCATAGATTGATTCGAAGATAGACTGCGCCGTCTGTCGTTCGTCCTGAAATAGAAATTCAGCGACATGCGGCGTAAGCACGACCTGCGGGATTTGTGCGCCGGCGGGCAATTGAAACTTGTCTACCTTGATGTAGCCGCGTTCTGTTACCCGCGTGCGATTGCGATCCCAATTTGCCAGGTACTGGAAATCGGGAACGATCACAATCGCCGCCACGCCTTGCTTCTGAGCATACTCGGCTGCGTTCATCCAGTCTTCGCCGCGCCTGCCGGAAATATCGGAACTCTTAACTCCGGTCGGATAACCATTGGCCGGACCAAAAATGACAGCAATCTTGCCTTTGGCGTCGATGCCTTTGTAGGCATCGATGTTCTTCGACTTTATGAACCAGCCGTTGCCGGCAAATACCAGTTGCGTCGCCGGGATTTCGGCGGGGCGTGCAGTGGGAATGTAATCAGTACCAAACGCGAGGATCTGATCGTTAAGCTGTACCCGCGTTTCCGCTTTGTCGACCAGGTCTCTACTCAGTCCGATCTTCTGAAAATAACTGCCGTCGTCGCCCGCCGGTTTGAATCCCCAGCGCGACAGGTTCAGGGCCAGAAATTTGGCGGTGGTATCCAGTCCGCGTGAAGGTGTGTCGCGACCTTCCATCTCATCAGAGGCGATAAATGACAAGTAATCCTTCAGTTGCGCTGCAGTGATTGTGTCAACACCTCTCTGGGAGGCGAGCGAAAGCGGCGCGGCTTTCTGAGTCTTATCGGTTTTGCTTTGCGCGCGGGCCCGCAGCGCCAGTGGAGGGGCCGACAAAACAAAGACGAGCACGCTCGTCAGGACAACTGCAATTGATCTTCGCATTTACACTCTCTTTCAGGTCTCAAGTCCCAAGTCTCAGGTCCCAGGTCTCGGGTCGCAAGACTCAAGTTTCGAAACCATCGACTTGAGACCTGGGACTTGAGACCTGAGATCTATACGTGCTGAACCGCGCTCACTAGCTTCGTCAAAGTATCCTTCGCATCGCCATAGAGCATGCCCGTCACTTCTTTGAAAAACAGCGGGTTCTCCAGGCCTGAAAATCCTTTGCCCTGGCCGCGCTTCAAAACGACTACCGACTTTGCCCGATCTACTTCCAGGATGGGCATGCCGGCAATCGGACTACCGGGATTGTCGCGCGCATCGGGGTTAACCACATCGTTAGCGCCGATCACAACAGCCACATCCGTCGAAGGAAACTCTGGATTGATTTGTTCCAACTCGTAAAGTGATGAGTAGGGAACATTTGCTTCGGCGAGCAAGACGTTCATGTGACCGGGCATGCGTCCGGCAACTGGATGAATACCGTATTTGACCGTCACCCCTCGCTTCTCGAGCGTGTCCGCCAGTTCGCGCACCGCATGTTGCGCCTGCGCCGTTGCCATGCCGTAGCCGGGCACGAACACGACTTTGTTTGCGTAGGCCAACTGAACCGCGATGTCGTCTAAACTCACTTCGCGCATCACGCCTGATTGCTCGCCGGGCTTTCCCGATATCTCCGCGCTACCAAAGGCGCCGAACAAGACGTTAGTCATCGAACGGTTCATCGCCCGGCACATCAGGATCGAGAGAATGAAGCCGGAGAAGCCGTCGAGTGTGCCGGCAATAATCAGGACGTTATTTTTCAACACGAAGCCGGTGGCGGCGGAAGCGAGCCCCGCATAGGAATTCAGCAACGACATAACTACCGGCATGTCGGCTGCTCCGATCGGCATGACCAACAGCAGGCCGAAAACGAAAGCCAGACCGACCATCACAAAAAAGAGCGGCATCGACCCGGGCACAAAAATCAGGTAGACAAAAATTCCAATCGTTGTTGCCAGCAGGGCCATGTTGAAAACATTCTGGCCGCGGTAGGTAAGGGGCGTACCGCGCACCAGGCCTTGCAACTTGGCAAACGCCAACAGGCTTCCCGTCGTCGTCAGCGCGCCAAGCATTACTTCAAAGCCAAGCGCGCTCATGGTGATAGTTTCGAGATGCCCCCGGTAACGATAGAATTCGGAGATTCCCACCAGTGCGGCGGCGAAAGCGCCAAAGGCGTGCGAGAGCGCGGTCCGCTGGGGCATCGCCGTCATCGGTACCCAGAGTCCCATCGCTAAACCAACCAGCGATCCCAGCACCAGGCCGGTAATGATCCAGGTGAAGGTGACGATCTCGAGGTGCATCAGCGTACCGATGATCGCCATCAACATACCAAACTCCGCCAAGTGCATCCCGCGTTTGGCAGACTCCGGATGACTCAATCCCTTGAGGCCGAGAATGAAAAGGATGGACGCCAGCAGGTAGCTTAGTTCGATGAAGTAAGTTCGCACTTTAGATTGGTCTTAGATTTTGGGTCTTTGGTCTTTGAACTTTGTTCTTCGTACTTAGTTCTTTGTTCCTGATTCTTTCTTCGGCTTTTGCTTTCTGCTAGTGCTTACTCCCTTCTGCCTTCTCACCCGCCGGCTTGCGCTTGAACATCCGCAGCATGCGATCGGTAATGACGAAGCCACCGACGACGTTGGTCGTAGAACAAAACACAGCCGTAAAACCAAGAATAGTGCTGACAGTGTTGTAGTGCGCGCCGGCAGTAACGATTGAACCCACCAGCGAGATGCCGGAGATGGCGTTCGTCGCAGACATCAGCGGCGTGTGCAAAAGGGGCGGCACGCGCGAGATCACCTGGTAACCCAGAAACGCCGGGAGGGCGAAAACGTAAAGCGCGGCAATTAGATTGTCTGCTGACACATCAACCTCCTGATCCGAGCCTTGTCGTTATCCCACCGATGTCTTACCTACCGCGGCCGCCACTCGGCTGTTTACCCACTTGCCTTCGTGCGTGACGCATGACGGGCCAACCACATCGTCGTTCATGTCGATGTTCAATTCACCGTCTTTGATTAATAGACTCAGAAACGCAGTGATGTTGCGCGAATAGAGTTGGCTGGCATGGACCGGCACACTTGCCGGCAAATTAGTTGGAGCGATAATCGTCACGCCATTCCGCTCGACTACTTCATCAGCCTTGCTTGGCTCGACGTTGCCTCCAGTTGTTCCTGCCAAATCTACAACCATCGCGCCGCGCTTCATTCCATCGACTGCGGCCTCGTCCATCAACAACGGCTGAGCAGTCGTAATTATCACGTCAGCTGTCTTCGCGTGTTCCGCAATCAAGTCACGGCCCCGCTTCAGTGCTTCTTCGGACAACTCAACCGCGTAACCACCGGCGTCTTCAGTTTTGAGTCCGCCCAAATCCACATCGAGAAACGTAGCGCCAAGCGATCGAACTTGTTCACCAGCGGCGGCGCGAACGTCGTAGGCTTCAACCACAGCTCCGAGCCGACGCGCTGTGGCAATTGCCTGCAGGCCCGCCACACCGGCGCCCAACACCAATACTCGCGCGGGCGGAACTGTGCCGGCGGCCGTCATCAGCAAGGGAAACATTCTGGGAATAGTTGAAGCGGCGAGGACCACCGCTTTGTAACCCGCCACGGTCGCCATTGAAGAGAGCGCATCCATCGACTGCGCGCGCGTGATGCGCGGCACCAGTTCCATCGCAAACGTGGTCACCCCTCGTTCCAGTGCGGCAGTCAATTGAGCAGGCTCATCGAGGGGACGCAGGAAACCGAGCACCGCCGCGCCTTTCGGGAGGGCGGCAAAGACTTCATCGGAGGGACGATTGACGGTAACCAAAACATCCGTGCCCGCGAGTATGGCGGTTCGGTCTGCGGACACTTCTGCCCCGGCCTCTACATATTCCGCATCTGATCGCGCCGCGGCGAGACCGGCGCCGCTCTCCACCAGCACCGACGCTTTGAGCCCTAACAGTTTCTTCACCGAGTCAGGCATCAGCGCGACACGCGCTTCACCCGGTTGTTCCTCTTTGAGCACAGCGATCTTCATATCACTCCGGCACGATCATTGATTGCTTCACAGTGAGCAAAATTACCCGTTCAAAAGATTTGTTTTCGGCCTGAAGGGCGTTTGATCCAGGTTGAGTCGAAACAGAATGGCGCATGCACCCGGCGAGCAATGTTCAGAATAAGTAAGCGATTTGGGAGTATAGCATTCGCGCAAGGGGTCTCAACAACGTTTCCGATCTCCAAAAACAGTTTCGAAAACGTTGGATTTCAGTCGTTTGCCAAGCTTCACACCAGCCATCTATAATCAGCCGGTTGTTCCACGGCGCATTGGTGTAGTTGGTTAACACGCTGCCCTCTCAAGGCAGAGATCACGGGTTCGAGTCCCGTATGCGCTACCAATTCCTGCTCGGCTGCTCCCCGTACCTTTTGCGACCGGCACTAAGGTTGGGTCGCTGCGGCCATAGTCCAAAACCCTTTCGGCCAAACCTTGGTTCCAGAGGCCGTCAGAGTTTAGTCTAGGCGTCGCCAACTTTTGGAAAAGCCAAAACACAGCCTTCGGTCATGGTTATGTTTAGACTAGCAGGTAGGTGTGACTTAAAGTAGGATCTTGCAGATCAATTCGGGATCCGGAACTGCAAAAAACATCGTGACAATCACCATTTCGCTACGACAAAAGGGAGCTCAACGTGGGACGGTCCGCGAGTGAGACGCAAAACAGAAAAGCCTTCTCGCAAACGATGGCCAATATAGCGGTCGTCGATCACTCCCTGGAACAGTAAACTCTTTCCGAGAAACTCCAGCCATCCCTTCGAGTCGAGTAACTCCGTTCCATAAAAGTGGTATGAATTCTCAGTCTGCAGCACAGTTCCGCCGCCGGGCGAGATGCCTCTCATCGTCGCAACCACCGTCTCTCGACCCTCTGGTGATTTCAAACCAAAGTCCATCATCGGAATGTGGGCTTCACTGCCGTCTCTTAATGTGCACTTCGATGCCACGGCAAACACATCTTCGCGCGGGTTAACATCGGAATGAGTCTCAAGTCGGTTTCTTAAACAGCCATCATCGATGTCGATTGGGATTTGGGATCGGGTGCCAGGATCGGGCTCCTTCAACATCTCTTTGATTACTTGCTCTCCTAGTCCTCTTGGAATCGCAAGTGACAACGCGATGTCAAAGAAGTGTCGTCTATCAATTTCTGCCTCCCTGATAAGCGAAGCTTCCTGGAAAACAGCCCTTATTTCAGTAGCCGCGGACTCAAGCCGATCACGAATATGACCAATTGGACGATAGGAGATGAAGTTCATCGTCTTCAACTGCGCTGCGTGAAGCTCGCTAATGGCCAAGACTACCTGCCATGCTTTGGCCTCGTCGGGGATCTTGAGGGTCATCACGCAAACTCCTAGGTGAGATTTACTGAATCGCGATCGGCCGTTGCGAGAGCTCTTTGATAGAGTTCGGGAAGGTTGTCGATGCCGGCGTCTGCCCACGAGTAGCCGTGTCTTAGTTTCCAATCGGCAATCATTGTTTCGAGAAGGTCTTGCCAATAGGTCGAGAGCGAAAGCGAGCGCACATCCAGCTTTGTTTCGGTCTTTATCAATGAGTGTCTTACCATTCGTTCCGCTTCAATTAACTCTGCTATTTCCGACGCAGCAGACTCCGGCATTGCCGGCATCGGCTGAACTGCGGTTGACTGTTCGTCCACTAGAGCCTTCGTAAAATGCATCTCATCCTCATAGATGTGGGCCGAATTGCACACGTGCCAGTAGGTGCCTAACTCCAAACCAGCGCAAACCGAAGCGAATTCGTGAAGCATAGTGAGCAGGAAAAGATCATACGGCAGCACGACCGTCGTAGATTGTGACCGCATCTGGCCGACGGCATGTAATTGCGAGCCGCGCGCCAACAAGTGGAGCGAACCCGTGCAAGAGATGTCTCTTGAGGGCAAGAACAGATCATCCGGCAGATAGATCTGAATCATGGCCCGACGGGTTGAGCGATCATTGCGAATCTTGTCTACGGCCTCGTGCATCTGGTCGCCATTGCGCGATCGGAAAACACGCCGACCAATTGCAGAACGAACGGTGCTTCCATTGTCAGAAAATTCAGCGCCGCGATGGTGGTAGAAGGCTAAAGGCGCCAGTTCATCGCTACCCGAAAGCGCCCAAATAACTTGAGCAATCGCGAAATCAAGGCGAAAGGGTCTTACTTCGGAAACGATTAGCCGGGCTCGCGGATTGCGGATCGCGATTTGGGCGGCGATCAATTCACGGGTATCGCGCGCGCTATCTCCGAACTTCGAACCGATTGACAACGGATCGTGCACGCCAGGTACTCTATCGCCGCATTCAGCGACAGATCGAACCATCGCCCGCCATGCTTCCTCGGTGCTATCGAACGTGCTCGTCATGTTAAATGCCCCGGCAGGCTTTGTTTGCGACATAGAATATTGTTAACGGCTAACTCCCGTTTGTAGCCTGAATGAACACTCATGCAGGTAATGTGGCCGCGGCCCGAGGCTGGCGTCCCAACCTGGGAAGCTGCAGCTCGGCATCAAACGACCTTACCTTATCAAACGTTAACTTATCGACAAACTGCTGGAATTCTGCTTCGTCAACCACTTGTAAGATATGCTTGAATTCATCGAAAATTTGCCGATCGCCCGCTCGAAGCTTGGGCTTATACCCGCGGAATGAGCGCGTAGCGAACCGCACATCACCGGTTTCCACCCTCTCATCAAGGGTGTGGACAAATCCCGCCGAGGCTGAAAACACTGTTTCGAGTATTTTCGGAGTAAAAAAATCGACTTGCTCTGAGTCTATGAAGAGGACCAGGGAGACGTGACGCTCATTTCCAACCTCGGAAGGGACAAAAAAGGGACAGGCCAGGATAGCCTGGACTTTCGTATTAACTGGTTGTGCGCCATGTTCCTTGAGAGCAAGCGCCTTCCAAAGCCGTGCCCAATCCTTCTTGTTCTTTCTGCGAGCCCGGATGGGGGCACCGCTACGGCACACGAGACCGACCAATCCTGTCTCAACTTCGAATACGCGACCTGGAGAACCTTCGGTTCGTGTGCCGGCGTAGTATGCGACCTGTTGAAAGAACGCCTTTCCTTGAATATCGAGGAGTCGGTGCAGCGTCATGCGGAAATCCCGCCCCGAGAGGTCGAGGGCTTTGGATGGCACCCCATTCGCTACCTGGCGCAACTGAATCAGAATGTCGCTCAACGTTGAGACAAAGGTACTTGCTATCGTCAGTGTTGCGGGAGGCACGAATTCAATTGGCTCATTAATCCTATCTGAGAGTCTGTTATTAAGCGACCACCAGCCCGCTGGCCATAGAGGCTCGATAGTGTCCTTTGCGACCTCTTTTGCCTGTTGCTTTTTCAAGCTCTCGATTTCAATCTCGTCCACACCAACAGACAAAAGGCTTTGTTTGCGGTCGGCACCGTGACGAATAGTCAGGTGATCGTACGTCAAAGACACCGAACGAGCGACCGGCGTTTTTTCTTTTGGGGCCAGCTTTTTGGCAGCGATTGCCCTCGCCAATTTGGGCGAGACCGCGTCCTGGCCGATTGTCACTTGTCCAGGTGCATCCCGTCTGAAATCTCCATACACGTAGCTAAAGGCCCTCAACTGGTAGAGAATGTACGTCAATAGCGTATTGAACATGGATGCGCTGCTGAGGCTCAGCACTTCGGAGAAGGTTCTTTCCCGTCCGTTGAGGATCGCCGCGGTGTCGCGTCGAAGTCTTTTCTCGACTTTGCGGTCCAGTTCGACCAATAACTTACGTTTCTTGAGATCGTCGTACTTATTGAACAGCCAATTTCTCTCAAACGTCGTACCGCCACCACTCCAGGATTTGACAATGTCACGTAGTCGTTCGATCAATTCCGCACCATGCGGATCGTCGGCGTTAATTAGCTCATCAATTATGCGGCCTTGGTTGAAACTTGAAATGCGAGCACGCAGCAGATCGATTAGGCCGCCATCACCGGTGCCTGAGACAAAGTACAGATCTGGTTTTTCGGAGGTGATACCAGGCCTCGGTTGGTTGACGCTATCATTTCGCCAGTACGATGGGGTTGATGCTTCGTGGACACCGGCCTCGATACCGAAACCGACCGCCAGCACAATATGGCTGAATTCACGTTCGCCGCCACGAGGATTCTCTTGTGAGTTGTCCCACTTCACACGGTTGCCCTCGGCCAACTGAGTCGTCGCGCCGAGATGTATTTTGAGGTTGTCACCCGCACCCCGAGCTATTTCATTGAACTCTAACATGATCTGTTCGGTGACAGTGGCCGCAGTGCCTTCTTTCCAGTTCAATAACGGCAACCCTGCGTAAGGATCGTCTGAGCCTGGCTGTGGCCAGTCGTATATATGTGGATGAAGCCAGCGCGTATCGCAACCGTGCTGGAGGTGGCAGAGGACCGGTCGTTGCTCGAAGAGATGGACTTTCCAGCCAAGAGCCGCGGCGGCAGCAGCAGCCGTTACACCCGCTACTCCACCTCCTATGATCGCCAGGTCGCCATTCCGGGGCTTCGTCGCCTCGTTAATCACGTAGATCAGATTGAGTGCCCGAACCTGTTGCTTGAAGACAGTTAGTCCGCTTTTGAAAAACGGGCCAATACTGTACAGTCGACGCGAACTCCCTAGCTGACAGAGGGAAAGGCACTTTTCATTTCGGTTAGTTCCATGCATGTCACTTCCCCTGCAGGCCTCACTCCAAGGCGGAAACAGCAGTCGGCGATAATGTTTGCGGCGGGTCGACTGACGAAGCCGTCACCATCCACACTCCCTCATAATTGAGTAGGATTCTTTCCGCAGTCTTGTGATGTGTCAAGGCGTTATGAGGTAGCGATGGATCGTGCGAAGCAAAGTGCCTACTCGAGGCTACGGTTGACTGCCTGATGTGGCAATACTTCCTCGGTCCTTCTTGAAGCGCTCCTCACGTCTTGCACCCGCCTCCGGCGCTCGCAGGTGGCAATGCGAGTCTTATAAGTTTCTGGCTGATGGAACTGTTGACGTTTGCAGCCAACTGTACTTTCGGCCAAACTAATGGCGCTGTTTTGTGGATCCTTCCAGCCAAACTATAGTGCCGACCGCGGCAAAACTTTTGGTAAAGTCACAGCCGGTAAGACGCAGGAGCAATGACTGACGGTGACTACCAAGGGGGTGGCATATGGTAGTGGGAAATGTCCGACTACCTTTTAGGCTTTGACTCACAACTGAAGCCGGCTACTAAACTATCCAAACTGTACCCTCGGATTTAGCGTCGGCCCCACACTTTAGGAGGTGATTTTATGAGCTCGGTCCCAAAAAATGCAGATGCTTCAAGCACGAACGGCAACCCGGAAGATGTCGCGATCGATAACAAACTCAGAGATCTCTTTACAGATGGTTCAGGTATTGTCAGAGGAGTGTGTTCAACCAGGAATATTCCGGGTAGAGACACGCACTGTCGGCTTGCCGATGGAACGGTTCATACTTTCCATGTATATGCTGATGAGAATGCCTCAACAAGGACGAATCTCTATGTTCCAAAGAGTTTTTCAAAAATAGAACGTGTTGGCAAAAGCACGGTAGTGGCCACAAACCCAACTACAAAGGAAGCCATTAATTTCTATCACGTTCGGAAAACAGAAGGGCCGCAGCCACCCCCGAACGACTTAGGGTCCAGCTGCATTGGTCAAATTGGCGGGGCGGGAGCCGAGAGGCCGGGAGATATGCACACCCATGCAACACTCTTCAAAAGCAGAGCTTCCCGCGATCATGTAGAAGCCTGGCGGATGGAACCTACGAAAATAGTCGTAGCAAACGTTCCTGGCTTCCCCAGGGACATTAATAGTGCCGTATCTGAACATGTTAGAGACATACGGTCACTAGTCTAACGGCCGTAAAAACTCAATCCATTCAGGGGTTACATTATGAATTTGATCTTTGGCTGCTTGGGAATCAGCTTCGCGATCATCTCAACCTCAATCCTGACTCACGAGCCTCAAGTCACGGTTGCCGGCCGAGAGGCTTCGATTGCGGTCGAAGGTGAGCAATACTCGCATCGACCAAATCGTTACGGAGCCTATCCGCGTTTCCGAATTGAGCAGAAGGGCCAACCGCAAGCTCCCAAGCCTTTGGATCAATGGCCGATGGAGTGTGAAGGCGCGGCGACGCGTTTGGATTTTGCGGTAGTGAATACCAGGAAATTAGAAGGAGCCTATCTAATTCTCATCGCCCGACTGGGAACCGGTGAATTTTCCAGCAGTCTCAATCAGGCTCGTCTCTCGGGAGTTGAGGAGTATGTCCGGAGAACGGGTTCTGATCTGAAGTATGTATTAGCGCAAGGGAGCAGAGTAAAAGGCCTTGGTCGACTAGAGATTTATGTCGGAGGCAAACTCGCGGATATTATGCCGCTAAGAAAAAACGCTAAAGGATACTGTATTCCAGGACGAGACGGCGGTTGACGACCCTCCTGAACTTCGACCGTCGCTTCGTAGAAGAATTGCAGAGGAAGTGCCTTCCCTAACCCCCTTGAAAGGGCAACTGGATAACGTTCCGGAAAGAGTTACGGGAAACCGCTCATCGGTTTCCCGTTCTCTTGTGCTCCTACTTCTGCAATTCACGTCAGCTAACAGCTTGACGCCAGGGTTATGGTGAAACCGCCAGGTTGTTTTTGACGCTCTTAACACCTTCAACACTCTTCGCAACCTGTCCCGCCTTGTTCTTTTGAGCCGCTGTGGCAACTGTGCCTGAAAGCGTCACCACCGCGTTGTCCAGGTCAACATTTATTGTCGAGTCCCGAAGATCGTCTGTGGTTGCCAAAACTGCTCGAGTCTTGGTCCAAAGCCAGCCATCATTTGCGCCGGAGCCAATCGTCCGACCGAGACGCTTTGCCTCCTCAGAAAACGACTCCTTGTCTTTCTCATACTCTTCGCGTGAAATGTTTGCATTGACCGCCCGCCGGTTGGCGTTTGTGTTTACGTTAGCGTGAACGTTCGCGTTGGCATTGGAATTCGCATTGGCGTTGCTCGCCGCTAAATTAGTGTTAGTGTTCGTATTTGTTGTGGTGTCACACCCAATCGCCAAAGCGCTAAGGGCAACCCCAGAGATGAACGCAACGAATTTGGTTCTGGTCATGTAATCCCTCCCGTGTATCGTCTTCTGCTGCCCTCAGCGCCAACATCTGTGTGAAGCTTTCGCTGAAACCAATTCAGCGCAAGACGCGCGACCTCTTCGATCGTCGCTGGTTCTTCAAAAAGATGAGTCGCCCCATAGTTGCTGCTCCGTTTTGAGATCATGGCCCAGCACAGCGCTGGCCTCGCATGAAATCGAAACATGTGGCGTACCACTAGCACACGCCGATTAACACGCGTTTCGTTATTGGGCCAGCCGGACAAACGCGCATTGCCCGTCGCACCAACCACGCCCTTCAACTTCCTTGCCTATCGAGGCTGTTCATTAATATCGCTAAGCAATAGGCATACCGGGTACGACTTTGAAATTACCTATTTCCAACCTTGAGTTTCAGCGTTGCCTCGCTATTCTTTTCGACAGAACACCTTCGAGTATTCACTGCCTCTGTTCTTCGGGCACGCCAGTTGTAATACCGTACCAGGGTCAGTCCAGTCCTAATGCTCGGGAACGGAGGAAATTAGAAATGTTTCCAATTGGTGATGACGACACCAGTCGCCGAACGACGCCGGTAGTCACCTATGCGTTGATTGCGCTCAACCTGCTCTTCTTCTTTGTAGAGTTGAATGGTGGCGATCCTTTTATTCAGCAATGGTCGGTGGTTCCGCGCCGACTGCTGGCAAATCCGGCGGCTGACTTTCCGACGATCTTCACCTCAATGTTCATGCATGCCGGTTGGCTGCACCTGGGCGGCAACATGCTCTACCTGTGGATCTTTGGGGATAACGTCGAAGACAGTTTTGGCCATCTCAAGTTTCTGGTTTTCTATCTGCTTTGCGGGGTGGCCGCGACGGCTGCGCAACTCGCTTTCAGTGCCGGCTCAAACGTGCCGAACCTTGGAGCCTCGGGGGCGATCGCCGGTGTGCTTGGCGCTTACATTCTGCTTTTCCCGCGTGGACAGGTGAAAGTCTTGATGGGTAGAGGTGTCATCCCGATGCCTGCATTGGTAGTAATAGGTTTCTGGATCGTATTGCAGTTCGTCAGTGGAATTGGATCGATCAGCAACACTGCAGAAACCGGTGGCGTTGCTTATATGGCACACATCGGCGGGTTCGTTGCCGGATTCGTGTTGACGTTTTTATTCCGAGCTTCGGGAGTGAGACAGGAAACCGTTTAAATAATTCAAACTACTCTGTTCGATAACAAAGTTCACTGCGTCGAGTCGCCGTAGCGCTACCAAAATGCGGAAGCGGCCACCGTCGAGACAATTGACGGCCGTGTTTGCCGTTCGTGCCAGCCTTACTTCGTCAGAAGACCAGTCGTACAGCCAGCTGAATGTCGCGCGGACCGCCGCCGCCGAGAAACGGATTGCCAATACCAACATCCGGGGTCACCGTTATTGGCAGAAAGCCGGTACCGCGTCCCGTTACCGGATCAATACTGGAAGTCATGTCTGCGGCAAAACTCGGCAACAGCGGGTTCGAAAAGTTTGGGTGATTGAAAATGTTGAAGATCTCAGCGCGCAGTTGAATCTTCACTTTTTCGGTAATCGGGGTGTCCTTGAAGATCGAGAAGTCAACATTTCTATACCCTGGGCCACGCAGGGCGTTGCGTCCCAGCGAACCAAAGTGCCAGGTTCCAGGAATGCATGAAGCGGCGCTGCCATCACCCGCCGGATCAAGCGTGCACGGTACTTTGAACGCAGATAAGTTGATGAACCGGTCGGGAGCGTGTGTGCCCGCGTAGGGATCGCCAACGATATCAGGCCGCGGGAAAAACTCGCCCGTGTTGTTGTAATCATCGAACAGCGTCAGATGAAATGGGTTGCCACTGCGCAAGGTGACGACTGTATTCAGTTGCCAGCCTTCGCCGAGGCGCGGATGAGCTTTTGCGAAGTTGGGAATATTGTAACTGGCCGTGGCTACGAAGCGATGCCGGCTATCAAAGTTTGAGTTGCCGCGTTCGAGATCTGCGCGGAAACTGTTGTCTGGTTGCGTGGCGTTTGCGACGTAGTCCTGACCATCGGACGCATTGTCAATAGAGTGGGACCAGGTGTAGTTAATAGCCGCTGTCCAGCCACGACGATTGCGCAGCGTAAAGCTCGTTTGCAGCGCGTTATAGTTGGAGTTTGCGGTCGTCTCGAGATGATTGACGTAGAAGAAGGTGCCGCCGGAAGGCGCAAAAGGCCCGTTATCAAAGGGCCGCGCGGATGATATGCTCGGATTCGCCGGCTGATTGATGTCGCGATAGCGAAAAAGCTTCGTGCCGTGCGAGCCTACATAACCCACTTCCAAAACGCCGTCTTTAAACAGCTCGCGTTGCAGATTCAGATTAAAGTTTTGTACGTAGGGTGTGCGCAACTTTGGATCAACCGCAAACACATCTGAGTCTACGAAGTCGCTGAATATCGGCACGCCATTCTGTATCGGGCCCGTTGTGGAAAACGAGAACAATATTGGCGCCGGACCTACCGGATTGAAGGCTGGACCCGGATTGAAAGTATTGAATGGTAGCTGTCCAGCAAAGAAGTCTTGCGAGAATGCGTCATAGAAAAGGCCCCAGCCCGCGCGCAGGACAGTCTTGCCTTTGCCTTTCAAGTCCCAGGCCAAACCGAGACGCGGTGAAAAGTTGTTCCAGTCACGCTGGTACAAACGCGGCAGGCCCGGTGAGCCAACCAGCACCAAACCGCTCGTGGGATCGAAATTGCTAAGTAGATTATTCTTCTCGCCGATGACGCCGAAGTAATCCCAACGCAAACCAAGGTTCAAAGTTATCCGCGGATTCCAGCGAAAGGTATCTTGCAGATAACCGGCATGTGAGTTCTGAAATGTGTTGCGGTTTGAGTCTCCGCGTGCCGCGCGTCCGCCGCCGAGATTGCCGGCGAGAAAATCCGCCAGCGAATCAAAATCCAGGCGGCCGCGATAGCCAGCGTCAAAGAACTGGCTGACGGTCGTGCGCCGAAACTCATAACCGAACTTAAAATCGTGACGCGCGTGCTTCAAAGAAAAGTTGTCGATCAATTGATAGTTTATGTCGGTGCGGGCGCGTGGCACGGAAAGCGTGGCGCCGATGTTTGCGATGCCGAGGTCGTCATGGATACGAATCAGCGGCAGTCCGAAATCCTGCGGATTGGTGATCCCGGTGTTCAGACCAATCGAGCTTGGATCGAAGTCACCATCTTCGGGAAAGAAGCCCTCCTTGAAGTGGTTGTAGCCAAAACGCAACTCGTTCACCCGAGTGGGTGAGAGCACTTTCAAATAAGAGAGCGAAAGCAGATGAACTTTTGTGGGTGTGACGGTGTTGTAGCCTGGCAAGACGTTGCCGGCCAGGATCGCCAACGGAAATGATTGATTACTCGTGCCGTAGAAGTACCGGCCGGTGAGTTGATTATCTTTGTCAAAGGCGTGATCGATTTTGCCGATGAAACTGTCCACGTCATTTAGGGCGCGCGTGGTTACAAAAAGATTTGGCGCACCACTATTGTCAAACAAAGGTAGCGGACGATTGGGCGCAGGCCAGGGATTGCGCGCCAGCAACCTGGCAATGACCGGATTTGTCGCCCCGCCCAGAGCAGCGATTTCTCGGGGATCAGGAACACGCGCCGTCGAGTTTAGACCCACACGTTCGCGTTGCCCTTCGTAAGCAAGGTAGAAGAAGGTCCGATTGCGAACGATAGGACCACCCAGTGAACCTCCAAACTGATTATTTCGAAACGCGGTTTCCGGGTCGGGCTTGGGATTGAAAACGTTTCGGGCGTCGAGTTTGTTATTACGAACGAATTCGAAGAGCGAGCCGTGAACAGTATTTGTGCCTGACTTGGTAACGATGTTCACGATGGCGCCTGAGTTTCTGCCGTATTCGGCTTCGAAGTTTGAGAGGATAGCGGCTTCGGCGATCGCTTCAATGGGAAGGATAGTGGCAGGCGTCCCAAACACGCCGGCTTCGTTGATTGCCGGCAGATTGCGATAACCGTCATTCATGTCTGTGCCGTCGAGCAGGAAGTTGTTAGCCCGGCCGCGATTACCGTTGGCGCTAAATAAGCCGAAGGATCCGGGCGAGTCGGTAGCGCCCGATGGATCTCCGGTCGCGCCGGGAACCATGACCAGAAACTTGGTGAAGTCGCGGCCATTGACCGGCAGATCGGCAACCGCTCGGGAGGTGATCGTGCCGCCGAGCGTATTGCTGGTGGTTTCAACTTGAGCGCTGGAGGCGATGGTGACGGTGGCCTGAGAGCCGGCGACGGTTAGCGTTACATCTACGCGCCGTTCCGCTGACACTTCCACCAGCACTCCCGTGACTGTCGAACGTTCAAAGCCTGACTTTTCAACCTTCACTTCATAAGTGCCCGTTTGCAATTCTGGTATCGAGTAAATGCCAAACACGTCGGTGGTAGTTGTTCGTTCGATTCCGGTAGCGATGTTTTTTGCGCTGACGCTGGCGCCAGGCACAACAGCGGCGTTGGGATCAGTTACGATGCCGAGAATAGTTCCGCGAAAAGTTTGGGCGGACAAGCTGCCCGCCATGGCCATTAACAGAGCAATAGCTGCAAAGCCGAGTGCTTTTCTATTCAGGCAGCGCTGAATTGCTCCAACAAAAGGCAGGACTGTAGTTTGGGATTGACTCGTTTTGTTTACCATAGGATACCTCCTCGGCTGATAGAAACGATGCGAATTCAGTGACCGATTCGTGAAGCTGCAGTGGACCACTGGCGCAGTGCTGCGATTATATCCTCCGGGTCGGTCCAGTCAATGCTCAATATTCCGATCTAACCTGGTTCAATCAGCCAAGCGATCGCGCTGGTCACGGCCAAACTTTTGGCAAGGTCGGAGCTACCGTTGCGCCGGTGGTTTCTTGATACTTGCGCGCTGTTTCTTTGACTTTCCCGCGCTCTGTAAATAAAGTCGTTTCGCAAAAGAGGACACTATGAAAAAGTCGCTAACCGAGGAGTCGGTCGGAGACATCTCTGCGAAACTCCGTCAGGCAAACAACGATTTCGCTCAAATCTATCCGGGTGAAACCGGGAAGCGCCAGCCCGTGCACACGGTCTATGGCGGCGCGCATCTTTTCAAATCTGATTCGGCGGTGCGGCTCGGGGCGTTGGCGCGACGGTCGCTTGATCAGTTTGCGCCGGATTTTCTGAGCTTTGCTAAAGCGATTGAACTGGCCGGCGCGGAGGGGCTGCCGGATTCACTCGACGAAGACAGCGGGTTGCTAAATCGGCTGGAGACTAATGGCGAACAGGTGCGGTTGGAAAACAGGCCCGCCTGGTTTGCCCATGCGATCTACAACCGCGTTAGCGAAAAACTGCGCCGTGAACCGGTCGAGGATTTTCGCATCGACTTTGAAGACGGTTATGGCAATCGTCCCGATGATGAGGAAGATAGACATGCAGCCTCAGCCGCGCTGGAAGTGGCCGCCGGAATGGAAAACGACACGCTGCCGCCGTTTATCGGCATCCGCATCAAACCATTCACGGAAGAACTGCGCGCGCGCAGCATGCGCACGCTGGATATTTTTGTTTCGACTTTGGTGGAGAAGTCAGGCGGCCGGTTGCCGGAAAACTTCGTCGTTACGCAACCAAAGATTACGATCCCGGAACAGGTTGGCGCGCTGGCTGATCTTTTCGAGTTGCTTGAGCAGGCAAACGGTTTGCAAGCGGGTTCTCTGAAACTCGAGATGATGATTGAGACTACGCAGTCCGTAATCAACGCTCGTGGTGAGATCAACCTGCCGCTATTGTTAGCAGCCGCGCGCGGCCGCTGTGTTGCCGCGCACTTCGGCACCTACGATTACACGGCGAGTTGCAGCATCACGGCGGCGCACCAGCACATGATGCATCCCGCTTGCGACTTTGCTAAACACATGATGCAGGTTTCATTCGCGGGCACCGGCATCTGGCTTTCGGACGGGGCCACAAACATCATGCCCGTGGCGCCGCATCGTTTCAGCGAAGGTGGAACGCCGCTGACGCCGGAACAGATTGCTGAAAATCGCGATGTCGTTTATCGCGCCTGGAAGCTGCATTACGGTCACATCCAACACTCTCTCGAGAATGCTTTCTATCAGGGTTGGGACCTGCATCCCGCACAACTACCAACGCGCTACGCCGCCGTCTATGCCTTCTTCCTCGAAAGCCTCGACGCGGCTTCGGAACGTTTGAAAAATTTCGTGGATAAAGCGGCGAAGGCAACCTTGGTTGGCGACGTGTTTGACGATGCGGCCACGGGCCAGGGTCTGCTCAACTATTTTCTGCGCGCGATCAACTGCGGTGCACTAACGGAGACAGAGGCGGTTGAACGTTCAGGGCTGACGGTGGCTGAATTGCGCTCGGGATCTTTTTTGAAGATTCTGAACAATCGGCAGAGTTTGTAGTTGTCCGATAAACTTTAGTTTGTCGCTCGGTGCGACAGCGACAAGCTAAAGCTTATCGGACAAAGAAGAGATTGTTCGCGGAGGACTAAATGAGAACTTTTCTTAGTTTGTTACTACTCACCGCACTCTTGCTGACAAATATTTCTGCAAAGCAAAGACGCGGCGTCAGGAAACCGGCCGGTGATCCGGAACTGGCAAAGAAGATTAGCCGCTTCGCTCCCACTACCCTGACCGCCAACACCGCTCGGCTTTCCGCTGGCGATCGGAAGGCCTTGAAAAAGATCATCGAAGCGGCCAGATTACTTGACCCTTTGTTTCTGCGTCAGGTGTGGAGCGGCAACGACGAGTTACACAAGAAGCTCGAGGCTGACAAGAGTGCGGTTGGTCGCCAGCGTTTGCATTATTTTCTGATCAACGACGGACCGTGGTCACGGCTCGACGAAAATGAGCCTTTCATCGAAGGCGTGCCCGGTGTGAAACCGCCTCACGCAAATTTCTACCCTGACGACATCACCAAAGATGAATTTAATTCGTGGCTGGCGGGCTTGCCTGACTCAGAGAAAGAGAAAGCTACTGGTTACTTCTATACGATCCGGCGCGATGCCGGCGGCAAGCTCATGAGCGTGCCTTATAACGAAGAGTATCGAGAGTTTCTCGAACCCGC